>OHRQ01000028.1_pt1 | contig 100635 bp, 82 predicted proteins | sample 1578471 | NCBI WGS metagenome assembly OHRQ01 (sample SAMEA3879602, study PRJEB24766) | human gut metagenome | biome: human-associated habitat; feature: feces | place: USA | collected 1985/1987 | reverse complement strand
GGGCGGCAGTCCCTCTCCCTGATCCCTTTGGTTGTCTCCCTCTTTCATATTGACAGGTGCATCGATTTGAATAGCGAACCCGAGAAGTGCTATCCGACAAATAGCACTATCGGTAGCTTGCTATCATAGGTGAATACTAAAAGATATAACTGAAGCACAATAAATAACAGACTTCTTCTACAATCTGAGCGGGACGCACCACACGATGCGTCCCGATTTTTTACTTATCATACGGACTGTCAAACTCACTCTCCGCCTTCTCTACCGCCTGCCTTAGAGTAAGACTTGTAAAGAACGGTGCGTTAAGATACCTTCCCGACTTTTTGTCATCGACAAACGCACCTACCGCAATACCTTCAAAAAAACACGGCGGCTCTTAGAAAAGAGCCGCCGCAGCAGTTTTATGATTATTATTCAACCGTCTTGTTCAGTTCTGCGAGACGAGCGTCTATCTGACCCTGGTACGTAGCACGGAACGACGTATAGGATTCACCTGTCATGTAGGGGCCCTTTGTGAGCTGCTCTACGGGGTTATCCTGGTTGTCCTTGGTTGCAATATCCTGACCGATACCGTTCTTGAAGTCAAACACTCCTGAGAATGTCTTGGGATCCTTCATTGTATCAAGTCTGTCAAGCAGTGTATCTGACCAGTCATATTCTTCCTTTGACTGCTCTCTGCCTGCCTTGGCGATTTCCGGATCGTTTGAAGCTACTAAGTTGGAATAGATCCATGCCTTATAACCGTCAATGTTCTTAGCACCGGCAACGAGCATTATAGAATCCTGCTTCATGCTCTGATAATACTTATCTGCGCCGTCCATCTGGGGGAACGGAACAAAGTTGACTTCATCATCTTCCCACTTGTTTTTCTTCTTGAACTTTCTCCATGTTTCTTCATATCTCCATGAACCGTCCTCGAAGAAGAGCGTATTGCCGTCTGCCCATTCATTATAGCTGGGTGTCCAGCTGTTCTCGGTATCTCTGGGGTAACGGAGCTGTTCCTGTGTGTTATCGAATGAACGAAGCATATCAATGCACTTTTCAATGTTTGCGTCATTCATATGGCTTACCAGCTTACCGCCCTCAAGGCTTACAAGAGGTGTACCTGTTGTGCAGACAAAGCTATCTTCGGGGTTATAACCGTCAAGAACATACTTGCCGTTTTCGGGATCGGAGAACTTTCTTGCCATTTCCATGAATGTTGACCATGTCCACTCGCCCTTTTCATAAAGCTCCCAAGGGTCGTCAAGACCGGCTTCTTCTACAACGCTCTTTCTGTACCAGAGGTAGCTTGTAGGAGCAAGGCTCATAATCGGGCAGTAATTCTTTCCGCCCCAGTTGAACTTGTCGATAGCTTCCTTATAGTCAGCCCAGTCATCTGTTGTAAAGTCGATTATACCGTCGAGCGACTGGAAAAGGTTCTGGTATACGCTGTAGGGGTAGTTGCATATTTCAAAGGGGAAGCAGTCGGGCGAATCATCAGACTGTACCAGCTTTGCAAGACCTGTGTATCTGTCTGCATATGTTGTAACCTTTATATTTACAAATACGTTTGCATCGTCAACCGACTCATAGCCCTTAGGCTTGTTTGCAGGTGTGCCGTAGAGCTTCTTGAATACCTCTACTGCGGGAGATGCTTCCTGAATGTCCCACCAGGCCATCCACTTGATCTTTGTGTCAACCTTGATGTCCTTATAGTTCTCAGCTGCCGATACGTTGCCTACAGCGCTCTGTACGCCTTCATTCTCCGACATCTGCTTCTGTGTCTCGCCTGTTGTTGAAGCGGTCGAACTGCTTGTTGCTCCGCTTGCGGCAGGTGTTCCGCTGCCGGAACAGCCTGAGAAAGCAGTAACGGCAGATACGAGTGCCATTGCACCGGCAATTGCCTTAGTATACTTTTTCATTTATGATCCTCCTGTAAATTTCCCACACGAAAGTGGGTTTTTGCGAATTGTTACATATAATATTATAACAAATCCGCAGTCTTCCAGTCAATAAACAAATTGCAGTAATTTAGCTAAACCGTTTTGTATAAATAGCACAATTTACACACGATAATTTAGGTTAATTAGCTAAATTTGATCATTTTCCGTTATCAGCTGCAGTAGCCTGTCGGTTTCAACAAGATAAACCTATACCCCGTACCTTCTCGGCACGGGGTATCGGTTTTTGACTGCTTTATCGGATTGTTGTCGGCTGATGGTAAATCAGCAGTAATTTTATAAGACGTTCAGCGTCGCTTGTTTTATCTCTCGGAATATAGAAATGTGCATTACCGTCTACCCACCACCATGTAGAGCCGATATTATAGCATTCAATGTCAGCGGCACCATCAGTATAATAATCATACAGCGTACTCATTTCGATCAGCTTTTTTGTATCACTGTACTTGAAATCACTTACCATTATGTCCATAGGGTCATAATTATAGCTGAACAGCGACATCAGAGTATAAGTATCCTTATCCGCTTCGCTCAGGGAAACCGTAAACGCATCTACCGCCGAGTAGAACTTGTCTTTACGGGATGTCATTTCCGACTTGCCGAGCAGTGCAATCGTTTCGGTGCAGTTTTCTCTTATTTCAAGGCTGAATGCGTTGTATTCGACATTATCGTTATTGTTGCAGAAGGCAAGTCTGTAAACCAGCTTTCCGCTGTTTTTGCCGGCTTTGTAATCATTTTTTATCGCTTCGAAGAGTTTTTGATTTACATTTCTGTCAAGCGTTTTTCCGTAATAATCTCCGCCCTTCTCAAACACAAACACTTCATTTACGCTTTCTTTGTCACATGTTTTCTTGAAGGTATCATAATACAAGTCTGTTTTTGAGAGCGTAAGGCGTAATTCATAAAGAGCTTTAGCGTAAGCATCGTAATTTTCAGATGAAAGTGCCAGCCTGTAGGTACGGTACACTTTTTTACCGTTTTTCAGCCTGTAGCTGAATTTAACGGTACTTACAGTTGCATTTTCATACCGCTCGGCTTTAAAGCTTTCGCCGGCAAGGAAACAATACTTGTTGTCAACAAGGAACTTGTTGTAATCCACAACAGCCTTTTTACTTTCTTTGTCCTCAAAGTATATCGTTTTATAATCGTTATTGCCATCACAGTAAACGATGTTGTATGATGCACTTGCGCCGCTTACTTCGGAAGCATCGGGGACACGGAAGAACAGATCTCTGAAGCCCGAATTATTGAGAACTGTAAAAAGCAGCAGCGATGCGACAACGGTAATAACAAATCTCAGCACTGACTGCCATATCTTTTTGAGCTTTCTTCCGTGCGCAAGCTCGGCAAAGAAGTAGCCGACCGCACACAGCGATATTATCACTATCAGTGTCAGACTATCCGTAGTAAGAACCGTCATGTTGCTTATTCCGACCGCCGCTGCGATTATACCGGCTATAAGCGCAAGCGTAATTATGTGATAAGCCGGTTCAAACGCAAAATGGTTGCCCGTATTCTCAGCCTTGCGGTACTTATTAGCAAGATACGCCAGCAGTACAAGAACACCCGCCGATATAACAAGAACAATGACAGTGTCTATGCTGTACATATTGAACAGATTGAAATTTTCGTAAACATCGTTATAAGCGTTCATCTTAAGCATCAAGAATGAGATCAATGCTGCAAGCACCGTTCCGAGCGGAGGAACCTTGCCGAATATATCCGTCATATATCCGTCAAGCTGTTCACCTGCCACGGCAAATACCGGAGCGAATACCGCAAGCGTTGCAAACACAGCCACTATCATCGCAAGAATCGTATACACCACGCTGTCGCCCGTTCTGCCCGTGCAGGCGTTGATCAGCACCGCAGTAAGATACACGAATACCAAAGCTGTGACCGCCGTGATAAAAACAAAGAATACAATACCCGCTATATCCTTAAGATAGGTTTTTTCGTTTACAAAACTGAGGCAGATTGAAAGGAAGCCATCCGTTTCCGAAGCTGAAAAAATCTTGTCGCTGAGTTTTGTTCCCGACAACGCTGTCACCACAGATGCTATTCCGCCCATAATAACGGTAGGTGCAACGCTTATCACTGCGCCGACACCGAGATCCGCAAAAAATCTCTGACTGTTTGTAAGCGGAAGACTCAGGTACAGGTCGCTGTCGCACTTTTTCAGATTATATCTGAACACCGACACAACGGTAATTATTGACATGACCGCAATCGCACAGAATATGAGCGCCATAAAGAAAGTATCTGCATCAAGGAGCGTTCCCAGATTGTTAAGTGCATACGTTTTGTACTCGGTTAACCTTCCCTCCACAATATCATTGACTTTTCCTACTGTATATGTAAGGCATACCGCCATTACCGGCATACCCAGAAACGCAAAGATCAGATTGAAAACCAGATAGTTGAAATTTGTCCTGAGTTTATACAGAAAATATCTGCCGAAAAAACTCTTTTCAGCGATCGAGTTTTGAGCTGTCATATCCCTGTCCCTCCATCTCATAAATAAATATCTCATTAAGCGTGAGCGGTATCACATCGCAGAACTTCGCACCCTTTTCTCGCATCACACGGCAGATCTCATCGCTGTCGCCGTTTACGATAAAGTTCTGTACACTGCCTATCGTGTTTTCCGACAGGATTTCAAGTTCAGCAAAGTCGGCGGCCGTCTTTGCATTGTCAAATGCGACCTGCACCTTATGGATACTGCCCTTTACACTGTCAAGTTCACGGTCGAATATGACCTTGCCCTTATGAACAAGACCCACGCTGTCACAAAGCTCCTCTATCTCGGTCAGATTGTGTGACGAAATTACTACTGTGCTTTCGTTTTCCGTCATAGCGTCAAAGAGCATTTTTCTGACGCTTATTCTCATAGTAGGATCAAGTCCGTCAAAAGCCTCGTCCAGCAGAAGTATATCTGTCGATGCCGCAAGTCCGCACACGACCGCCGCCTGCCGTTTCATACCCTTTGAAAATGTTGACATACGCTTGTTCTGCGGCAGATCTATCGCTTTCATAAGCCTTGCAAATTTCTCATTTGAAAATGTCGGATAGAATATCTCGTACATTTTTCTCATATCCTCAGGTGTCATATTCGCAAACTGCTCAACATCATCGCTCACATAGAACACCTTCTGCTTAACTTCGACATTGTCATAAATCGTATTGCCGTCTATCGTTACACTGCCTTTGTCCTGCTTGTATATTCCTGCAAGGATACGCAGCAGTGTGGATTTTCCCGCACCGTTTGAACCGAGCAGACCGTAGGCGCTTCCGCTTTTGACGTTCAGTGTCATCTCGTCAAGTGCAGTAAAATCATCAAATTTCTTTGTCACTTTATCCACGTTTATCATATTTTTTCCTCCTCGCTAAAAACGTTGTCAATTACCGCCGTCATCATCTCTTTGGTAAGGCCGGATTTCACACCGTCCTCAACAGCCTTGCGAAACTCCTCCGTTGCCTTTTCAAGCACCGCAGAGGAATATTGCGACCGCTCGGCCACATAACTGCCCTTTCCGGGAAGCGAATATATAAGCCCTCTCTGTTCAAGCTGCCTGTAGGTTTTCTGCACCGTGTTCGGATTGATAGTAAGCGCCTTTGCGACCTCACGCACAGCAGGCAGCTTTTCGTTTTCAGCCATTTCACCGCCGATTATCAGCTCCGCTATTCTCGCCTCAAGCTGCTCGGACAAAGGAATGCCGCCCTGCAATCTTAAAGAAAACATTCTTTACCGCCTTTCTTCTTAACTGTACTATCTATGTTGGTACAGTTGTATGATAACATACATCTCCGCATTTGTCAACAGTTTAAAGCGATTTTTTCCGACCCGACACGTTATAACATCGGCTGAAAGTATATAGTTGTACAAACTGCACAATTTTCACGATGACATTTCTACACCCGTATTTCATTTTTCACGAAAAATCCCTTGTATTTTTTCCAAAATCCGTATATAATGTATTTATCCGAATTTTTGATGAAAGGATAAAAGGATAAAACCATGAAAACTTACACTTGCAAAAACATACGAAACATAGCCCTCGCAGGACACGGCGGCAGCGGTAAAACATCCGTAGCGGAAGGCCTGCTCTACAAGTGCGGCGAGATTGAGAGAATGGGCAAAGTATCGGACGGCAACAGCGTCTGCGACTATGATCCCGAAGAGATAAAGAGAAAGATCTCACTCGGTACTTCGCTTGCTTACTGCCAGTGGAAAGACGTTAAAATAAATATTCTCGATACTCCCGGTCAGTTTGATTTTGCCGCAGGACTTTACGAAGGAATCAGCGCCGCAGAAAGCGTTGTAATAGCGCTTCCCGCAAAGGACGGCGTTCAAGTCGGCACCATTAAGGCTTACAGAGAGGCAGTAAAACACGGCAAGGCGACAATGTTCGTTGTCACCCGTATGGAAGAAGAAAACAGCAACTTCTACAAGTGCCTTGAGGAACTTAAGACGCAGTTCGGTCCGTCCATATGCCCCATAGTAGTTCCCTTTGACAAGTACGGCACCGTTGAAAGCTACATAAACCTGCTTGAAATGAAGGCATATACTTATGACAACGGCGTTCCTACCGAAGTACCCATGCCTGCGTCGGAAAACCGTCTGAAAGGTCTGCGTGCCGCAATGGCTGAGGCTGTAGCCGAAACGGACGAAGAGCTTATGATGCGCTACTTCGAAAACGAGGGCGAGGACTTCACCGAGGCCGAGATAGTAAAGGGACTTCACGACGGTATACACAAGGGTTACATCACACCTGTTGTATGCTGTTCGGGCGACACTCTCGCAGGCATTGATATGATGCTCAACACCATTATATATATGCTCCCAAGCCCCGACGAAACAGGCGGCGAGCTTTGCGATGACGGCTCAAAAGTACAGTATGCGAGCCGTGACACGCTTGAAGCAAAGGTGTTCAAGACTGTAGCCGACCCCTTTGTCGGTAAGCTCAGCTATATAAAGATAGTCAACGGTACTCTTGCCGCAGGAACTGAAGTAGTTAACCGCACAACAGGCAATCTTGAAAAGCCCGGTAAGCTTCTTAGTATGCAGGGCAAGAAAACGGAGGATATGATTGAAGCCTACGCAGGTGACATAGTAGCCGCAACAAAGCTCAGTGCAAACACGGGCGATACGCTCACTGCGTCAGGCGATGAAACGGTATTCGCCGCAGAAAAATACCCCGTTCCCTGTTTCTTCAAGGCTATCTCCGCAAAGGATAAGAATGACGAGGGCAAGATAAGCAATGCGATAAAGCGTATGGTCGAAGAAGACAAGACATTAAGCTACGACCACAACCACGAAACGCATCAGCGTATATTAGGCGGTCTTGGCGAACAGCACCTTGACGCCGCAATTTCAAAGATGAAGGCTAAATTCGGCGTGGATGTAATAGTTTCCGACCCGATAATCGCCTACCGTGAATCTATCCGCAAAAAAGTACAGGCTGAAGGCAAGCACAAGAAGCAGTCGGGCGGTCACGGTCAGTACGGTCATGTAAAGATCGAGTTTGAGCCTTGCGACAGCGACGCTCTTGTATTTGAGGAAAAGGTTTTCGGCGGAAGCGTTCCTAAGAACTATTTCCCTGCCGTTGAAAAGGGTCTTGTAGAATCGACAGCACACGGTGTACTGGCAGGCTATCCTGTCGTTAATTTAAAGGCTACTCTGCTTGACGGCTCATACCACCCTGTAGACAGCTCCGAGCAAGCGTTCAAAATGGCGGCTCATATTGCATACAAGCAGGGTCTTGCACAAGCACAGCCCTGTCTGCTTGAGCCTATCTGTCTTGTAAAGGTAATTCTTGACGATGCAAGCACAGGTGATATAATGACGGTCATCAACAAGCGCAGAGGCACTGTTCTCGGTATGAATCCCAGCGAGGAAGAACAGGGTATGACCGAGCTTGACGCTCAGATGCCCCAGTCCGAGATAACCGACCTTGCAACCGTTGTCCGTCAGATAACCAGAGGCTTAGGTCATTTCACCGCTCAGTTCGACCACTACGAGCAATTACCGCAGGCTCTTGAAGCCGACGTAATAGCCAACGCTCCCAAATTCTCCGAATACGAAGGCTAGGCGGCAATGTGCCGCCCCAAATTCCGCCTTTAATAACGTTGTATATCTTTAAAGGACGGCAAAACGGCGGGAATTATTTGTAGTGCTGACGGCAAATCAAACGAAAATGCGGCAATGTGCCGCCTCAAATTCCGCCTTTAATAGCGCTATATATCTTTAAAGGACGGCAAAACGGCGGAAGTTACACAAAGCAATAATCAATAAAAGCGGTTACAGTGATATGCTGTGACCGCTTTTTTATATTCTTGTCGTTAGCTGCCCTCGCTCTGCACCAACCTTTCAAAAACCGCACTATCCCTTGCCTCGCACTACCACACTTGCCTCCCTTGTCAAAGGGAGGTGGATTAACGGCAAGCCACAAACTGTTACACTATTGCGTTTGCTTGCGATATACCTGCCCTTTTTATATTGCAAACTTTTCTGCCGTCAAGACGGAGGGATTGCTACACCGCTCGCACCATCAATGAGGTTTTCCACACCATCCCTCGAAAAGCACTATGTCCTTGCCTCCCCTCGAAAAAGGGGAGGTGGCTTGACGGCATTGCAAAACCGTTATTCTATATCATCTTCATTTTGTAATTTACCGGACTGTTTCCAAAATTGCTATACTTTTGCCGTCAAGACGGTGGGGATTGCTCCTCATCCGCACCATCAATGAGATTTTCCGCACCATCCCTCGCTCTGCACTACCACACTTGACATATGAACGCTCTGTTTGTTTCGCATCCGCACTATCACCATCGCTTTTCGTAATGCAATCGTCTGTCTGTGTTTTTGGGTTTTGCATTTGAACTATCCCACTCCCCTACAAACTCACCATACACAAAAATCCGCCATTTAAGTAAACAGCGGATTCTTTATATTCAATTTTCTGCACTCGTTAAAAGTAATGCAAGAATGTTTAACTGTGGCGACAACACCCACCATGACCGCCTTTTTTGCACTATCCCTCGCTCCGCACCAACCTTTCAAAAACCGCACTATCCCACCCACTTTTCGTAGGGCGAGGTTCTATATATAATTGTACGCTTTCACATTTGAACTATCCCATCCACTCTTCGTAGGGCGAGTGTCTGTGTGTGCTTGTATGGTTTTGCATCCGTGCAAAACTTAGGGCACACACGCTTAAGGCATCCTTGCCTTGCTTGCCCCTCCCGTTGCATCGACCCTCTCCATCCCCACAATCCTCGCAAAAGGACAATAATCCATCGCTCAGCACCAATCTTCCCAAAACCGCACTATCCCTCGCTCCGCACTACCACACTTGCCTCCCTTGTCAAAGGTGAGCTTCTGTTGCTGAGCTTTGTTCAGCCAACTATTGAGGGATTGCCACACCGAACCTTGTCATCTCCACAACCATTACAAAAAGACAATAATCCCTCGCCCCACGTCTGTCCTTTTATACAATACGTCAATCACTCACCAGTCTGTTCACCGGCTCATTCGTCAGCCTTTGGAACAGCTTCACCGCAAGGCCGGTGCAAAGCGCCGAAATAACAGTACCCTCCCTTGTTCCGACTATCGTGAGATCAAACAGCAACAGCGACAGAATCAGCGCAAGCACCACACAGCTTACATCAAAAGCTATCTTTACATTACCGAAATTCTTGTTCGCCGTATCTGCTATCGCCTTTACAAAAGCCTCTCCCGAGTTCATTATAACATTTGCCGAAACCGACAGTGATACGCCGAAGCCCAGTATCACTATTCCGACAATCACCATCACAAGACGCATTATGTAGCTTTCCGCAGGAATAAACCCGACCAGCCACAAGCCGAAATCGGTAAAATATCCGAACAGGAATGACAGCGGAATCTGCAAAAGCTGTATCAGTTGAAACTTCTTTCTTAGTATAATTATCTGACCTAGTATCAACACGCAGTTCCAGATTATAAGCCATACTCCGAGCGAGAAACCTCCCTTTGTACAGCTAAGCACATTCGCAACGGACGAAATCGGCGACACGCCAAGTTCCCCGTGCTTTGTAAAAGCCACTCCCAGTGCAGAGAAAAACAGGCTTATTATAAATAAAACATATCTTTTAGCGGTTTCTTTCTTTGACATTTTCGTCTTTCCTTCGTTCTTTGATTCAATCAAGATTTTCACGCATCCTTGACAACAGCGAAATAAGCAGTTCACGCTCTTCATCGGAAAATCCGCAGGTAGCCCTGTCCTCTATCCTTGAAAATTCCTCTTTGATAAGCGGAATGAGCATTCTTCCCTTCTCTGTGAGATATACGCTGAGCGAGCGTCTGTCAGGCGCTGACCGTGTTATCAGACCCTTTTTCTCCATGCCGCAAAGCAATGAAGTCATCGTTGCAGGCTCAATTCTGCAGGCGGTGGCAATATCCTTCTGCATTGCTCCGTCATGCTCCGCAAGATATTCAAGCACCTTCGGCTGTCCCGAAGTCAGCCCCTCGTTTTTCAGAGCAGAAAAAATCCGCTTGCGAAAAGCGGTGTGGTTTGTCATAAGCAAGTGATGAAGTGAATTTTCCATTAGTCCCTCCGGAAATATTTTAAATTCGCATTTAAACTGTTAGAAATCTAATAATATATTACCATATATCCTCTGCCTTGTCAACAATATATTTTCACCGTCCTGATGCCGCCGGACACCCAACCCTATCATACAGCACAGTAATACCCCGTACCATAAAAAACGGACGGCTGCGGCGGATAAAACCGCCGTCACCGTCCTTTAGCATCACTTGAGATTGAAAATATCAATAAGTCCTGAAGCCGAGAATATATATCTGTTCCGGCATCGACAGATCAAACACTGCGGGCTTCTCCCTGTCGATTCCGGCAAGCACCGCCTTGTCAAACTGTGCCGTCACCGTTTCAAATTTGGTAACATCTACCGTTGGCTTCACCTCAGCCTCGCATAATGTCTTTCCTCCGTAACGCACGGTTATTTTGCCCGTATTGACACGGCTTCCGCACACTATCTCTATACTGTCTGCGTCACCAAGCACACAGTTGTTGTAGATAAGTCCGCCGCCGAGCATATAGTGCTGTTCTAACTTTTTGCTGTATTTCATTTTCGTCCCGTATTTGCCGTCGTAATTTTTCGCCTTGATGCCCTTGCAAAGCTCTCTCGGAGGTATTATTTCACCGCTTACGTCGATCGTTTTTGTAAGCCTTATATCCTCGCTTGACGCACCCGCCATAAAGGTGTATCTGCCCTGCTCTACGGCAAAACGTTCACGGCTGACATCGTAGAATCTCAGTTCCGACTTTTTTATATCAAATTCAAAATGCCTTTTCCTGCCACCCTTGATATGCTCACGGGCAAAAGCCACAAGCTGTCTTAGCGGACGTTTTACCGACGGATTTTCCATACGGAAATATATCTGCACTACCTCGTCACTGTCCGTTTCGGAAACATTTGTGACATCAAGCGAAACGCTTATAACATCACCGTTTTCCTTTACGTCAAAGTCCGAATATTCAAACCTTGCGTAGCTAAGCCCGTATCCGAACGGATAGAGCGGTTTTCCCCTGTAGTAAAGATATGTCATATCGTTTTCGATAATATTGTAGCATTCTATCGGTGCAAGCTCATATTCGCTTTTATACCACGTCTGTGCCAGTCTGCCGGCAGGAGAATATTTGCCGCTTATCACATCGGCGAAAGCGTTTCCAAGCTCCGGACCTGCGTGAGTGGTGTAGATTATAGCAGGCATATATTCCTGCTCCTCGCATATTGAGAACGGATAGCTTGACACCACCGCCATTACGCATTTGTTGTTGGCGCTGTAAACCGCTTTGGCAAGCGCAGAATCATGTGCGGGCAGTGACAGTGTCTTACGGTCGTACATTTCACGGGCTACTATCATCGGATCGTTGCCGATGCAGACTATGACCGCATCGGCTTTTTTTGCAAGCTCTGCGGCACGCACTATACCGTCTGATATGACCTCCTCGCAAAACAGCTTGTCATCGGTCAACCCGTACTGCCTTACAAGCGTCAGCTTTCCCTTTTCGTCAACGCCCAGAGCCTTGCCGAAATAGGTGCGGTACAGTACCTCATCTCCGTGTTTCTGCGGTTTCATTATTTCCTGCGAGTACCAGCGGTAAGTGCTTTCGCTGTCGCACTTACAGGTGTTTTCCGTTATGTATTTGTTGTTGTAAAGCGAACGGTACGTTGTTTCATCGTGGCCGTATTCCGCCTTTTCAAAAAGCGCCCTCGGATCGTCCTTTTCGTAAATCGCACTCACCGTATCATCATCTGCAACACCGAGATATTTTCCCGTCAGCTTCGATTTTATTACTATATGATCGCAGGCATTATCATATTCTGCTTTTCCGTATCTTTCTTTTATTCCGTCGAATATCGTTGTATTATATGACGAATAACCTGTATACCAATCCATAAGATTGCAGTTACCGTTCATACCGACCACAGCCACGCTACATTCATCATAAATCGGCAGTATGTCGCTATTGCGTAGTAATACCATCTGTTCCAGTGCTGCTCTGCGATTGAGGCACTTATGCTCCTCGTTGTCAATCATCATCTCGCACACATCTGAGAATGGATGTTTTTCGTCAAATTCACCAAGTCTGAACCTTGCAAGCAGGCTGTTATACAGCGCTTTGTCTATATCCTTTTCCGACACAAGTCCGCTGTTCAATGCCTCAAATACCGCCGCTTCGACCACGTCCTCGCAGTCGGTCATAACGTCCGTACCGTTCTTTATCGCAAGGGCTATCGTTTCTGCGTGGGATTCGCTGTATTCGTGGAACGTTACATTCTGCGAGAAATCTCCGCCGTCAGTTACCACGAATCCCAGTCCCCATCTGTCTTTGAGGACTTTCTGTATATCCGGATTTATAACCGCCGGAACCCCCGAAAGCTCGTTATATGCCACCATTACAGAGTATGCTCCGCCGCAGGTTATCGGGCGTTCAAATGCCGCATAGTAATACTCGTTGAGCGTCCTCATATCGACATCGGACGAGGCAGTTCCACGCTCGTTTTCGGTATTGTTGGCGCAAAAATGCTTCAGTGTCGGGATGGCCTGAAGGTACTCCCCGTGCCTGTTTGCAAGCCCTTTTGTGTATGCCGCCGACATTTCCCCTGTCAAAAACGGGTCTTCTCCGTAGCCCTCCTCGTTTCTGCCCCAGAGCGGATTTCTGCACAGGTCAACGGTAGGCCCCCACAGCATCAGATGGCCGCTCGGATGGCGTTTATTCAGCACCCGTGCCTCCTTGCCTGCCGCAAGTCCCGCCTTTTCCATAAGTTCCGTGTCAAACGTTCCGGAAAGCCCGATGGGCTGGGGGAATACGGTCGTCGGCTCATCGGGGTTTCTCGAAACATATCCCCTTGCAACCTCCGCACCGACATACCACTCGCCTATATCAAGGCGAGGCACAGCCGCCATATGACTTGACATAAGTCCTGCCTTTTCCTTGATTGTCAGCCTTGATAAAAGGTCCTTTACTCGCTCGTAAAATGACAGCGAGCTATCCCTGAATCTATACTTGTTTTCCATGTTCTCCTCCGTCTTGCAGTTGTTGACTTTTTACACAAACCGCAATATACACTTTTCACTATCATAGCATATGTAATCGTTTTCGTCAATAGCATTTTGTGCATTTTCACAAAAATAACGCAGTGCCGTTTTAAGCATATCTGCGTTATTCCGTATTCATTTCAAGTCGGATATTTACTCGATTTTCGGCATCCATTTACCCTTCCAGGTATACAGTGCCATAAGCACAACGCCTATTACCCACGAAACAGGGTACAGCAGATAAACGCCGTCAATAGTCGGGAAAAGCGGCACTACGAGCCATATCCAGAATATTCTGAAAATGCACATTGCGAACAGTAATATCAGCATCGGAGGAATGCTCTTGCCCGTGCCTCTTACACCCCCCGCAAGCACATTCATTATTGCTAGCAGGAAATAGAACGGGCAGAAGTATTTCATTGCTGTTTCGCCGCAGGCGGCTACTGCGTCATCGTTTGTGAAAAGCCTTATAATCGGGTCGGCAAACACAAGCAGCAGGACGCCTGTTATGACAGTGTAAACAACGCCCATACCGAGTGCTGTCCACATACCCTTTTTAACACGTTCGGGCTTATTCGCACCGTAGTTCTGACCGACAAAGGTAGTCACCGCCATACTTATACTAAGCACCGGCAGGATGTTGAAGCCGTCCACCTTAAGATATGCGCCGAAGCCTGCTACCGCATCCGAGCCGAAGCTGTTGACGCTTGCCTGTACAAGCACGTTTGAAAAGGAGATGACCATATTCTGAATGCCTGTAGGCAGACCTACCTTTATTATCCTTATCGCCATATCCCTGTGTACCTTTATCTGACGGATAAACAGCTTATAATCCGCATTTACCCTCACCATATAGATTATAGCCATAACGCAGGAAACAAGCTGGCTCGCATCGGTTGCTATCGCCGCACCCTCTACGCCCATACCGAAGCCTTGTATCAGTATAAGGTCAAGCGCTATATTGACAACTGACGCCGCACCGAGATATAACAGCGGTCTTTTTGAATTTCCAGCCGCATTGAATATTCCGGCACACATATTATAAAGCACGTTGAACAGCAATCCGCCGCAGTATATCTGCAAATAGAGCGATGCGCCGTCAAGAATATTATCCGGCGTCTGCATCCATACGAGGAACAGTCTGCTCATAAATACACCCATGACCGTCAGCACAAGGCCGATTATAACTGCGATTGCCATTGCCGTATGTACCGCTCTTTTCACATCGTCCTTACGCTTTGCACCCATGTACTGCGATATAATAACGCCTGCGCCGACCGATGCACCCTGGCTGAACGCTATCAGCAGACTGACGATAGAGCCGGTTGAGCCTACCGCCGCCAGAGCCTCCTTGCCCACGCAGTTTCCTACTATTATAGAATCGACCGTGCTGTATAACTGCTGTAAGAGGTTGCCCAGTATCAGCGGCACGGAAAATATAAGCAGCTTCTTCCAGATAGAGCCTTCTGTCATAAGGACCGTTCCGGATTTTCTTTTTTCTTTTATATCTACGCTCAAGTTAAACTTCCTTTCTTCATCCATAAATATTATACTCATTTAAAAGAATATGTCAACTTCCGTTATCACTGACGTTTTGTGCCACAGCATATTGAACTGTGCTACAGATTGTGATAAAATGTAAATAGCAGAAAATACGCCGAAAGGATATGATAAATATGACAGACGAAAAGAAAAAAGCTCCCGAAACTCCCGTACAGCCCGATGATAAAGGCGACTACAGACAGTCTGCCGACAATGAGGAGGCTATATGGGATATGAAGCAGGAGCTTGAGGATTATATCGAGGATCAGGGTATTTATATAAGGCAGTAAAATACAGATTAAACCGATTTGCCCTTTCGGGATAACTATGCGATAAGAAGTGCAAGAAACGGATACAGATAATATGAAGCCGTATATATCCGTATTCCGCCCGATATTTCAAAAACGCACCCGATGACATAAGAGAATTCATACGGGCGGCTGAAGAAACGCTAAAATAAGCTTGACAAAGCACTTTAACTGTGCTAAAATCATTTTTTGTGAGTTCGCAATATCCTCACTTTCCGTCAAAAGACGGATAAATCAAAACTACGAAAGGACAATTCAATATGCGAAACAAAAAAGTCCTGTTTATCACACAGGGAGCCGTTATCGCCGCAATCTATGTAGTGCTGACCTATATTGTCAGCCTGCTGGGGCTTACAAACGGCGTAATTCAGGTGCGTCTTTCCGAGGCGCTCACAATCCTGCCGGTATTTACTCCGGCGGCAATTCCGGGACTGGTTGTAGGCTGTGTCATCTCAAACATACTGACCGGTGCTGTAATATGGGATGTTATCTTCGGAAGCCTTGCCACACTCATAGGAGCGGTAGGCACATATCTTCTGAGAAAGCATCACAGGATACTGTACCCCCTTCCGCCCATAATTGCCAATACTGTTATAGTACCGCTTGTACTGACCTATGCTTACGGTGTGCCGGACGCATTATGGTTCTCGGCGCTGACGGTATGTGCAGGTGAGGTCATCTCCTGCGGAGTTCTCGGTCTGCTCCTGTATCACGGACTGGACAACAAATATTGCAGACGTTTGTTTACCGCAAAGGTTTAACAAACAAAACAGTTTGAGCCGCTATGAGTATATCATGGCGGCTTTCGTGCAACTTGTACATTTATTAACGTTTTTTTGGTGTATTCCACCAAACACACCGCTTTACTTCTTGACTTATTACAGCATTTGTGATAAAATCAGATTATCAAAATGTAAGTTCAAGAGGTGTTTCTTATGAAAAAAAATAAAGGCTGGTTAAAAAATAAAGTGCAGAGCCAGGTAGTTGTAATAACATTTTTATGCGTTGTCTGCTGTATAATGATGCTGGCTACCATTGCCGTATGCACTATCAACATTCTGACAATGGCAGGTCACGACGACCCTGTTTATCATTCTTCGATAATGCTGTCACTGATTACCGAGGGCATTTCGCTTATCGTTACTGCGGCATTTATCCTGCTTTGCATTTATGTAAGAAAAGCAATAGTAAAGCCTATCAGAAAAATCAGCAACGAACTTAATAACTTCTCAGAGGGTATTCTTTCCGCTGAATTTGACGTCAAGATAAACGACAGCGATATAGGAAAGCTCGCAGGCTCGCTCAATACTGCAAAGTGGTATCTCAAAAAAATGGTCGATGAGCTTACATATCTGCTGACTCAGATGTCATACGGCAACATCAGCTTTACCATTAACTATGATTACAAGGGCGAATTTACTCCCATAAAGTCGGCATTTGAGCAGATACTTGTAAATCTTAATGACTCGTTTTCAAGAATACAGAAGGCAGGAACTATGCTATACGATGCCTCCGAGCAGGTATCAAGCGGTTCACAGGCACTTGCACAGGGCACAAGTGAGCAGGAAGCCTCTATCCGTGAACTTTCAGACTATGTAAGCGATATTTCAGGCAAAGTAAACAAGAATGCCGAAAACGCAAAGAATGTAAGCGAAATTTCAGATACGGCGACCAATGACCTTAAGGAAGGCAACGCAGAAATGCAGAAAATGCTTGCCGCTATGAAGATTATAGACGAAAAATCAGCCGAGATCGAGAAGATCATCAACACTATCGACAACATCGCATTCCAGACAAATATACTTGCCCTTAATGCCGCTGTAGAGGCCGCAAGAGCAGGTGAAGCCGGCAAGGGATTCGCCGTTGTTGCAGACGAGGTAAGAAACCTTGCGAGCAAGTCCGCTGAAGCCGCACAGACAACAAGCGAGCTTATCGGCAGCACTATAGAGGCTGTTTCAAACGGCACGGCTATCGCAGATTCAACCGCACAGACTATCGAAAGCGTTATGGAACGTTTCAGCAATGCAAACGCACTTATCAACGAAATATCGGACGGCTCGGCACAGCAGGCAACCATGGTTGACCAAGTGCTTTCAAGCGTAAGCCAGATTTCAGCGGTAGTTCAGAACAATGCCGCCACAGCTGAGGAAAGTGCAAGTGCAAGCGCACTTACAGCCGCTCAGGCGAAAGAGCTTCAGAAGATGGTCAAGCAGTTCCATCTGCGTGAGGACGGTCAGATTCATCTTGAAGGCCCTATGGAAGAATAACAGAAATAGCAAACAAAAGCAGGCTGAAAATGCCTGCTTTGTTTTTACGGAGAATTTTATGACTACACAGGAATTTGAATACAAGGGAATGCACTGCAAGAAATGGCTTTCCGATAACGAAAAGGCGATAATACAGATAATTCACGGGCTTGGCGAAATGTCGGAATACTATGAGCAGTTTGCAGAATATATTACAGCCAAAGGAGTTTCGGTATATCTTTGCGAATACCGTGAACACGGAAGGACGGCACTGCCTGCGGATATAGACAATATCGTTCAGACTGCGGCAAAGGAATGCGGTGATTTTTCGTCATACGTTCACTCGGAAAGTGACACACCGCTGTTTCTGCTCGGTCACAGCCTTGGCGCACAGATGGCTCAATATGTTATTTGTCACTGCGATAGCTCGCTTTACAGCGGAGTTATACTTACGGGCTGTCCGTATATACATGATACGAAAGCGCTTTTGTCGGACATAGAAGCGGAAATTTCCGAAAAAGGCGCAGATGCTCCGAGTATGGACGTATTCCTGAAGCTGTTCGGAAAGGTTGCGGAGCCTTTTCCGGAAAAATGCACGGTATCTTGGGTGACATCAGACCTTGAGCGTGCTTTATATTATGAAACTCTCCCGTATACCAACAAAATGTACAGTTGTCGCTTTTACAGGAGCTTTTTACAGCTTGCAAGCGAAGTACAGTGCAAGGATTATCTTAAGAATGTTTCACCGAAACCGCCTGTTCTTTTAATGAGCGGAACACAGGATATGGTGGGCGATAAAGGCGCTTATGCAAAAGAAAAAGCCGGTCTTCTTATCGAAAATGGCTTTGATGTCAGACTTGAAATATTTGACGGAATGCGTCATAGTATACTGCAGGAAGTGCAGAGGGAAAATGTATACCGTTTGATTTATGAGTTTATAAGAGAGAATATATAACTGAAGCATCCGGTTTTATCCGGATGCTTCATCGTTCTTATACTTTACCCTTTCCTGAGTAGCAAAGGTAAGTCTTTTTAATCTGCGCTCTGCTCCTGCTCCGTATCAGTACGCTGTCGCCGTTGTCCAGCCTGAACTGTTCGTCAACCGCCGTGACATGATCCATATTGATGATATAGCTCCTGTGGCATCTGAGAAAGCGTGACTTTTCGTCAAGCATCTGCTGTTCTATATCATCAAGCTTCATATAAAGCGGATATTCTTCATCGGCAGTGTGAAGTATACAGCGGTTATTGCGGCTTTCGATATAAATAATATCGCTGTACATAATATTGACATAGCTGTTGCGTACCTTTATCCTGATATAGTCCCTTACATAATGCTCAAGCACTCTGTTAAGAACGCTTTCTATTCTTTCGCCGCTGAATGGCTTCAGAATATATCCGTTTGCCTTGACGCTGTAGCTTGCTATTGCATATTCGGGAGTGATAGTAGAGAATATCAGCAGGTTATCGTAACCCTCATTTCTGAGTTTTCCTGCAACGTCTATCCCCAACTCATCCCCGACATATATATCCATAAAAACAATATCGAAAACTGTTCCGTTTTCAAAATCGGAAAGCAGTTTTGCGCCTGTTTCGTAGGTAATGATACTGCACGTCATTTTACGCTTCTTGAAATATTCACTTATCAGAAATTTAGACAGTAAGCAGTCTATAACACTGTCATCGCATATCGCTATTGTCATTACTGATCGATCCTTTACCGTTTCGGAAATTATCTACGCTTATATTTTAGCATACTTTTGACAGCAATGCAATACTACCGCAATGTAATTTGAAAATTCAATAAATTCGACAAATTATATACTGTGGGTTTATCCTTTCACGCCCACGTTCCGTTTCTGAACACGGGTATCTCAGTGCCGTCCTCGCAAATACCTGTTATATCAAGGTCATCTGAGCCTATCATAAAGTCAACGTGTATTATAGAATCGTTTACGCCAAGAGCGTGAATCTCGTCAAGAGTCATATTTTCAGCTCCCTCGATTACCTCCTGAAAGCCCTCGCCTACCGCAACGTGACAGCAGGCATTCTCATCAAAGAGGGTATTCATAAACAGAAGTCCGGAACGGTTTATCGGAGATTCCTTAGGAACAAGCGCAACCTCACCCAGCATTGAAGCGCCATTATCCATAGCGAACATCTTCTTCAGTATTGCCTCGCCCTGCTTTGCTTTACAGCCGGATACCCTGCCGTTTGTGAATTCCACCTCAAAGCCGTCTATCAGGTTGCCCGACCAACTCAGAGGCTTCGTGGCGACAAGTTTGCCCTCGCACTTGCCCTTCATCGGGCTTATGAACACTTCCTCGGTCGGCATATTCGGAACGTAAGCCGCTCCGTTTACACGGTTTATGTCAGCCGCACCGCACCACTTTGCTCCGGGAATAAGCTGTACGGTGAAATCCGTGCCGTTACTGCTACTGTATCTGAGGGCTTTAAAGCGCTTGCTGTTGAGCCAATCGGCTTTTTCCCTCATAGTATCGGTATGCTGTTTCCACACCTGCTCCCAGTTTCTATTGCCGTCAAGATAAACGCAGGAGAAAATTGCGTTCCAGAGTTTTTCCACTGCGGTATCGCTGTCATCGTCCGGAAACACCTTCTTTGCCCATTTGGGTGAAGCGGCGGCAACTATCAGCCACTGGTGCTTGCCGTCTATCTCATCACGGTATTTCTTAAGCACCTTTGAACGCATCCTGCCTACCGTTGAAATTACATCCGCAGGAATACCGCTCAGCTCATCGGGGTCGGCAGATTCTATAAAAATCCTTGCAGGCAGGTCCTTCACCATCTGCTTCTGTCTTTCTTCTTCCCAGCTAAGCACAGTACCAAGCGTTTCTACCGAAGCGTTTTCGTAATGAAGCCTTTCTACAGCGCCGCAGCTCCAGAACATCTCAACATAGCTTGCGCCTGCATTGTAGCACTCCTTTGCAACGAGGGTGGCAAGCTCGTATTGGTCAACCTCGGCATAAAGGCGTACCTTCTGCCCTTTCTGAACGTTTGCGCCAACCTTTACCATTAGTTTTGCATATTCGCTTAACATATTTTTATCCATCTGTAACCTCCGTCGGTTTACGGTTTTCCCGTTATTCTCTGCATTATACGGCGAATTATCCGTTAGCATTATATAACCGACATTAACTATTATAGAACTCTTTGCCTGCCGTGTCAAGAATATCTTATCTGTGTATATTCTTACTCAATTATCGCAGAATAGAACAAGGAGGTAATTTTTATGGACGAAATGTTTTGTTTTCAGTGTCAGCAGACGGCACACAACGAAAAATGCAACGGAAAAGCAGGCGTATGCGGTAAGAAAAGCGATACCGCAAAAGCGCAGGACGAGCTTATCGGTGCGCTTATAGGCCTTGCAAAAGCGGCGGAGTGCGGTACTCCTACGGACAGCACAGACCGCCTTGTTCTGAAAGGGCTTTTCACGACTATCACAAATGTCAGCTTCAATACAAAAACCGTAAATGAACTGACAGCAGAGGTCGAGGAGGAGAAACGAAAAATTTGCAAGAGCAAGGTTGACAACTACGACCTTTCAAGGCTATGGGAAGCAAGCGATGATATTCGCTCGCTGAAATCGCTTATTCTGTTCGGCATCAAGGGTATGGCGGCGTATGCGTATCATGCTCTTGCACTCGGTAAAACCGACAGCGAGGTAAATTCCTTCTTCTACACGGCACTCAGGGCAATCGAGGGCGAAAGCAATCCGGACAAGCTGTTAGGTCTTGTGCTTAAAACAGGCGAAGTGAATTTCAGGTGCATGGCGCTTCTTGACAGTGCAAATACGGAAAGCTACGGTAATCCCGTGCCTACTGTCGTTCCTTTGACGATAGAAAAGGGTCCGTTTATAGTGGTCAGCGGTCACGATCTGCATGATTTAAAGCTGTTGCTCGAACAGACAGAGGGCAAGGGTATAAACATCTACACCCACAGTGAAATGCTCCCTGCACACGGGTATCCCGAACTCAAAAAGTACAAGCATTTAAAGGGCAACTTCGGCACGGGCTGGCAGAACCAGCAGTCGGAATTTCATAATATTCCCGCCCCGATACTGTTCACCACCAACTGCATTATGCCGGTAAGGCAGAGCTACAGCGACAGGGTTTTCACAACATCTGTAGTATCTTACCCTGAGCTTGTCCACATCGGTGACGATAAGGATTTTTCTCCTGTTATAGCAAAGGCTCTCGAATGCGGCGGATATGACGAGGATAAGGAAATGACCGGCATGAACGGCGGTCATACAGTTATGACGGGCTTTGCGCATAATGCCGTGCTGTCAAGAGCGGATGAGATAGTAGCGCTTGTAAAACAGGGAAAGATAAGGCACTTCTTCCTTATAGGCGGCTGTGACGGCGCAAGTCCGAGCAGAAGCTACTATACGGATTTTGCAAAAGCGACACCTCCGGATTCACTTATCCTGACGCTCGCCTGCGGAAAGTACCGTATAAACGACCTTGACCTCGGTACAATCGAGGGTATACCGAGAATACTCGACTGCGGACAATGCAATGACGCATACAGTGCTATAAGAATCGCTCTTGCACTTGCGGATGCTTTCGGCTGTTCGGTAAATGACCTGCCGCTGACGCTTGTTCTGTCGTGGTATGAGCAGAAGGCTGTCTGCATACTGCTGACGCTTTTATATCTCGGAATAAAGAATATTTTCCTCGGTCCTACTCTGCCTGCGTTTATTTCGCAGGGAGTGCTTGATATACTCGTAAAGAACTACAACATCACGCCGACCGACGTTCCGGAAAAGGACCTTGCGAAAGCGCTCGGCAGAAAATAATCACACAAATATATAAAATCCGCCACAATTCAGGTATTGATTTTTCCTGCCTGCTGTTATAATAAAGCTGTAAACAAGGGAAATTGCAGGGGGTGACCCTGTACGGTGCCGAAAAGAACAAGGAGGAAAACCATGAGAAATTTTGACGGATTTTATAAGGGTATAGACCTGGGCGGTTGGATCTCGCAGTGTGGAAGCAAGTACAATGACGAACATTATTCCACCTTCATAACCGAAAAGGATATTGAAAAGATAGCTACAATGGGACTTGATCACGTCCGTATGCCTGTAGATTACAATGTTATCCAGACGGATGACGGCGAAATCATCGAAAGCGGAATGGCTTACATTGAAAGCTGTGTCGGCTGGTGCAAAAAGCACGGTCTTAATATCGTTATCGATCTGCACAAGACCTGCGGATATATCTTTGACGATCCGAGCTATTGCGGATTTTTCGGCAACGAAAAGCTGCAGGATCAGTTTGTGTATCTGTGGCAGGAGATAGCAAGGCGTTACGGAAATGACAGTCATATAGCGTTCGAACTGCTCAACGAAATCACAAGCGCAGATTTCACAGATTCGTGGAACAAGATAGCAAGCCGTACCGTAAAGGAGATAAGAAAAATAGCGCCCGAAACAAAAATAGTCATCGGCGGTATCTTCAACTCGAGCATTTACGGGCTGACGCTCCTTGACATTGATTGGGATGAAAACATAGTGCTGACATTCCACTGCTACAATCCGCTTGTTTTCACTCATCAGGGTGCCGGCTGGGTAGATCGCCTTGATAAGTCATACCGCACAAAATTCCCTGCTACAGCCGAAAAGCTTCTTGCGGACAGCAGAAAATATTTCGGTGAGGATTTCACTTCGGATTTTGACGGTATAACAGGTATAATTGACAGCGGCTTCTTTGTAAAGATGTTTGCCGACGCTGTAAAGGTAGCGGAAAAGCTGAATCTTCCTCTTTACTGCGGTGAATACGGCGTAATAGACAGAGCTGACCCCGAAAGCACGCTGAACTGGTTCAGAATGATAAACGAAGCATTTGAACAGCTTCATATCGCCCGTGCGGTATGGTCGTACAAGGAAATGGATTTCGGCATAACGGACGAGCATTATGCGCCGATTTATGACGAACTTATAAAGGTACTGTAAAGCAGGAGATTAAAAAACCGATGCCCAAAAAGCATCGGTTTTTTTGTGTTGTAGAAAAAGTCTGTTTTTGAAATAAACTTCTGATTTATTATCCCTATCCCCTTTAGGACACTCTGTTGGCTTTGCTTCGTGCAAAGCTTGGTGTGTCCTTATTTCGGCGTCCTTGCCGAAAACCCCTTTCCCCCGGAAAGGGGGTGAATACGGGGACTGGCGTCCCTGCGACCTGCCTTGGGGCTACGCCCCAAACCCCGTATTACTAAAAATATAGGTTTATCGACAGACTGAAAAATTCCTGTAAAGAAATTTTATTCAAAGCGTAAAGCAAACTCATATTATTATACAACGAAATCGGCTGTTTGTCAAGAATTTAAGCCGTTTTACGCATTAGTAGTAATGCACAATAAAGCAGGTTAAATGCCTGTGATTTTACGGTAATATTTGCGTTTTAATCAAGCCGGATAAAGCGGTCGCAAAAAAGCTGTCGCAAGAGCCTTCTAAGCTTCTGCGGCAGCCGGTAAATGTCGGCGGTCAGACACCCATTTTTTTGTTATATGCGGCACATACTTCTTTTGCCGTACCCTGCATTACGGGTAATCCGTGGTCGAGCCACAGTGCCTTGTCGCAAAGCTGTTCGATAGACTTCATATTGTGCGAAACATACAGCAGGGTAGTGCCGTTTGAAAGCATATTCTGCATACGCTCCGAGCATTTCTTCTTGAAGCGGACATCGCCTACCGAGAGAATTTCGTCTGCGATAAGTATATCGGGCTGTACCGATGTCGCTATCGAGAAGCCGAGCCTTGCTTTCATACCCGATGAGAAATTCTTTACGGGCGAATCAAGGAAGTCCTGAAGCTCGGAGAACTCAACTATTTCATCGAACTTTTCCTGTATAAAATCCTTTTTGTAGCCGAGAAGCGTTCCGTTGAGGAAAATATTCTCCCTTGCGGTCATATTGGGATCAATACCTGCGCCAAGTTCAATAAGTGCGGCAACAGAACCCTTTACATCTACAGTTCCCTTGTAGGGCTTGAGAATACGGCTGATTACTTTAAGAAGTGTGGATTTTCCTGCACCGTTTGTGCCGACAAGCCCCCACGCCTCGCCTTTTTTTACCTGAAGGTTGATATCCTTCAGTGCAATGAATTCCTGAAACATCAGTTCACGGCGGAGTAATCTCACTACATATTCTTTTATATTGTCAACTTTCATGTTAGCCTTATTGAAGCGGACTGTTACGTTGTTAACGTCTATGATATAATCTTCCAAACCGATACCTCCGTCAGATATACAGAATAAACTTGTCCTGCTTATCTCTGAAGATAACAGTACCAAGTACAAAGAAGAGTGCGGCATATGCAACACCGAGGATAATTGTTTTCATATCAGAGATGCAGCCTGTATAAGCGATATCTCTGAACTGCTTGATGTAGATATAAAGCGGATTGAGATTCTCAACTATGAACTTCAGCCAGTTCGGAAGAATGTCAACCGGATAGAATATCGCCGATGCATACATCCACGCCGTCGTAAACGCATTGTATATATATCTTGTGTCACGGAAGAAAACGTGCATCTGAGCGAGGAAAAATCCCATTCCGCAAGCGAATATATACGCTTCGAGCGTTATAAGAGGGAATAAAAGCATCGTCCAGTAGAAAGGCGAGCCTGTGAAGATAAGGACTATCAGCAGTGCGCCGAGCGACAGGACATAATCGACCATACAGCTTGTGACCTTTGCAAGCGGGAACATATATTTTGAAACATATGTCTTTTTCAGCAGAGCGGCGTTCGAGGTTATACCGTCCATCGCCTTGTTTGTTGCGCCGACGACGAAATCATACATAGTTCTGCCGACAAGCAGATAAACAGGGAAGTTGGGTATGTTTCTGTCGAACAGTTTCGAGAATACAACGTACATTACGAGCATTATAAGCAACGGATTGAGTACGCTCCAGACGTATCCCAGTACACTGCGTCTGTATTTCAGCTTCAGATCTCGTGAAACGAGCTGGATGAGCAGATCCTTGTAGTGCCTTACTTCAAGAAATCCGCCTGTTTTATCCTTGCGAACAAGTGTCATTTATACCTCCGTCAATCAAAGCTCTTGTTGTGTCTTACTTTGTTGTAGAGCTTTGAGTTAAGAATTTTGTTATATCCTGTAAGACCTATATGCAATCTGTTGAGCGTTTTCAGTATCTTGCAGTGCTTTTTGCTCATCTCATAAACTTCGTGGTATTCCTTATCCATAAAGTCCATCATTTCATCGGCTCTTTTTCTGCCTGCTTTTCTGTTTTTGTCGCACAAAAGCGAGGTAACAAGGTAGCTCAGCAGCAGAAGGTGTGTTTTCTTTGCACAGTAAAGCGCCGCCGCACCCGTAAAGCTCTTGCCCTCTGCGGTCATACGCTTAAGCACGGTTTCGGTATGACCTATACGCCTAAGCTGATTTTCCGCAGAAACACTTTGCGTCACATCGCCTATGCGGTATTCATATATGAAAAGATCGAGCGGCAGTATGCTCTTTGCCTTACTGCAAGGGAAAGTGGCGTATTCGTGGTCTTCGTAGAACACCTTTTCGCTGAGTTTAATTCCTTCTGTTTTATAAAAATCGGTGCGGTAGGTTATGCCGTGGAACGTAAGGCTGCGGTCGAAGTTTTTCCACTGCGACATTACCTCGTCCATTGTGTATATTCTGTCAAACTGCGGCGGAAAGCAACGCCAGCTTTTTACTTCGCCGTTTGAAATGTTTATCGTATGATGTGGCGTCAGCACAACATCGGCATCCGTATTTTCAAGTGCCTTTATAAACTGCGGAATATTTTCGGTAAGAAACCAGTCGTCAGCGTCAAGAACTTTAAGATATTTGCCGACAGCCTTTTCACTGCCGACATTTATACCGGAACCGTGACCGCCGTTGACTTTATTTATAAGGCTTATCGAGGCGGGATATTTTGCAATATATTCTTCTGCGATTTGTTCGCAACCGTCTGTAGAGCCGTCGTTTACAACGATTATGTCGAGCCTGTCCGTACATTCGCACAGGAGCGAATCAAGGCATTTTGCCAGAAACGGCTTGCTGTTGTAAGACGGGATAATTATACTCAGTATCTTTTCCATTAATTGTTACCTTTTTTCAGTTTATTAAGTCTGTTTTCCTTTATTCCTGCGAGCGTATATGAAAACGCCTTGAACATACTTATGTCCGTCAGCTGTTTTCTTTTGGCGAAAGCGTAATATGCGGCATAGAGAACGGACAGGGGAAGCCCCATTATATATCTTGTAGTATTTCCTCGGTTCACAAAGAATTCCCTGTCGAAGCCCTTGAACCAAGTAGATTGCGTCTGAGCCACCGTTGCCAGCTCATAGGGGTAGTGATATATTTTCAGTCCTGCCTTACGGCACTGCGTCAGAAATCTGAATTCCTCCTCCGCACCGTTGCCTGAGCCTGCACCCATGTTTTCGTCAAACCGAATGCCTTTGGCGAGGAGTTTTTCACGTCTGAACGTTATCTGCCACGAGCTTACGCTCATAATATCCCTGTAGCCGAGTTTTTTTATGCTGTCACCCCATTTATGAGGTCTGCCTGCCATATCGAATATGATAATATCCGCTTGCGGAAGACTGCTGTAAGCGTTCTGTACCGCTTCTTCGTACCCTTGCGAGAACACCTCGTCATCATCACAGATAATACACACATCGGCAACGGATTTTGATATGGCGAGGTTACGGCTTTTAGTCAGCCCTCTTTCCTTTACCGAAAAAGTACGGACAAATGCATCGCCGATATGCTCTTCCTTATATCCGTCCTCATCGCACTGATTTATTATAATCGTGTCTGAGGTGATATGAGAACGCTTTATCATTTCTTCGCTGTCGTTCAGAAACATACACGACAGAAGTATTTCGGTCTTGTTCAAAAGTTCAGCTCCTTAATTTCAAAATGCCATATCATACTTTTGCTGTAAGCCACATTTATCTTATTATACAACCGTTGCATAAAAAAGTCAATCGACATAATTTTATAGTATTTTGCCGCACAAACGCCTGATTATATGCGTTTTACATAAAAAGACCGCCGGAAAGGCGGTCTTGCTGTTTTGTGTTACTCGTCGGTCTGGGGTTTATCCTTGCTGTAGTCATGCAGCATTCTTGTTCTCTTATGCGATTCCTTTTCAACGTACATCTTCGAGTCGGCTTTATTTATATAATAGTCTATATGGAGCTTTGAACCTTTCGGCACAATACATCCGCCGAAGCTGCCGTGTACATTGTACGGCTTTTCGCTTGTCAGGTTGTATTCCGAAAGATATTCGTTGACCTTGTCGATATACGCATTCATCTCGTATTCGCCCTTTCCCTTGCCGAATACGACATATTCATCGCCGCCGAAGCGTGCGCATATATCGTTCTCGTCTGCGGCAGACTTAAGTGCGTTTGCCATAGTGAGAATAGCGTTGTCGCCCTCGTTGTGTCCGAAGTTGTCGTTTATCAGCTTCAGATTGTCAAGATCCACCGAAATGACCATGCAGTCATCCTTAACTCCGCCCTCGGCATAATCGTTGTATATTCTGAAAAAGCCTCTGCGGTTGTACAGCGAGGTGAGCGGATCGGTGATATAGAGCATATCGATCTTCTTTGCGTATGCGTACAGCTCGTTCTGCCTGCGTACCGATTCTAAAAGCTGTGACATTGCCATAGTGAGATAGTTCAGCAGATAGTTCATACTGCTCCACGGATAGAAATTGAACGCAAGGTATCCCAGCGTATTATCCCTTATGTGAATAGGCGTGTACAAAATGACCTTGCTTTTGTCGGACATTTCGTAGAAGTCGGGGAGCATTTCAGAAGTGGGAAATTCGGTTTCGCTCTGCGGCTTTCTATCTGCGTATCTTGCTATGCACTTCATAGTATCGCAGTAGCCGTGTATGTGTACGGGACAGTTGTCTTCGATATCGTCGATTGAATCGTTTACAAGCGAACTTTCCATAAAGTCCTTGCAGATACATATCCAGGAATTGTTGCACCATATTCTCGAAAGCGTCGCCGAAATACTCCTGCTTGCATCGTCAAATGTAGAGCAGTTTGCAAGCTCCTGCGCAATAGCCGCCGTTCTTATCGAAAAACGCCTTGCGTCATATAGTTCTTCGAACAGATCGTGCCTTTGTTTCGGCAGGAGATCAAGGGCGTTCTGCATATTCGTACAGCGGCAGGATATACCGTAAATTATGTTGGGCGGAGTTATGCCGAGCTTTGCAGGCTTCTTGCCTCTGAGAAGAAGATTAGCCACGATATTGGCGGCCTCCTCGCCGGCTTTGTCGGCGAGTATCTTTGCGGTCGTGATATATCCGTTGGCCTCGTCTGTACCGTCCATTCCGGTGACGGCAATTTCGCCTGGCATATCAAAGCCCAGCTCAGACAGCTTTATCATAACAGCCGATGCCATTGTATCGTTTGCACACACAATAGCTCCGCAGTCAAGATTTCCGTCCTCGTTCATCTTTTCCACCTGCTGAATTGCAGGGACGCTCCACAGATTGCCGTAATATATTCTTGACGGCTCTATAGGTATGTTGTGGCTTTTGAGTGCGTCAAGGAAGCCCGCAAGACGTTCGTCACTGGTAAAGTGGTTCTTGAATCCTCCCAGAAAATTCAGCTTTCTTATGCCGTGTCTTTCTATAAGATGATTTGTTATCATCTCTATCTGGCGACGGTAGTCCGGCATTATGCAGTAGCAGTTGGGGTAATCGTACTGCTTTCCGATTGTCAGCACGGGTATGTTCTTTTCTACCGCACGTTCAATAGTATGCTGTATCACTTCTTCGCTACTACTCAGATAAAAAGGAGCAATGACAAGCATATCAATAATATCATAGTTAGGCAGAGTGAAGATGTTTGTCTGACCTATATTATGCGGCGCTCCATCGTAGAAGCAGGTACAGCAGTTGAAGATATGTACATTTATAAGATTATCGCCGAGTACTTTACAAAAGCCTTGTAAAAGCATTTTTCCGCCTTCAAGATCTCCGATACAGAAGGCAACATTTTTTCTGCCGCTTTTATTTTCCACAGATAAGTCCTCCTCCTATAAATCAAATTAAAATAATACTGAAAATTTCCTCAAATCAAAACGTATCACACAATGTTTTATCAGGGATATAATATAAAATCAGTATACCACATTTGTATGCAAAAATCAAGAAGATTTGCTTAAAAATGAGCATATCCGACACGGTTTTTTCGGTTTTGAGCCGCACCTGCCTGTACTTGTCTTTCTTAGCACAACGAATTTCGGCGGTACGCCTAAAATCACACAAATTTATTGCATTTTCCGCTGATATGTGATACAATAAATTCTATAAAATTGTATAAACTTCATCGAGGAGTGTTGAAATTGGAAAACAGCAACAAAAATAACAATAATTATAAAAGCAACAAGCCGTCAAAGGATAACAGACCGTCCTTTCCGAAAAGAGCGGTAATCACAGGCGGTATGCCTTACGGTAATAAACAGCTTCATTTCGGTCATGTCGGCGGTGTGTTCGTATTTGCGGATACATACGCAAGATTCCTGCGTGACCGTATCGGTAAGGATAATGTAATTTTCGTATCGGGTACAGACTGCTACGGCTCGCCTATCGCAGAAAGCTACAGAAAGCTGAAGGAAAGCGGAGAGTTTGACGGTACTATTGAGGATTTTGTAAGGAAAAATCACGAGAGCCAGGAAAAAACGCTCAGAGATTACGATATAAGCCTCGACCTGTTCGGTGCGTCCGCACTGGATGAGCCTGCAAAGATACACAACGTAGTATCCGACAAATTTATCAGAAGGCTGTACGAAAACGGTCAGCTTGAAAAAATCACCACCTCGCAGTTCTATGACGAAAAGGCTGGCGTATTTTTAAACGGCAGACAGGTAATAGGCAAATGCCCCGTTCTCGGCTGTCAGTCGGAAAAGGGCTATGCTGACGAGTGCGATCTCGGACATCAGTATATGCCGTCAAGCCTTATCGACCCCAAAAGTACGCTTACAGGCGAAACACCGGTAATGCGTGACGTTGTGAACTGGTACTTCCGCCTTACCGAGTACACAAAGCTGCTCGGCGAATATGTTGACAGAATAAAGAAGATGCCGAATGTTCGTTCTCTTGTTTCAAAGACTATCGGCGAGTTCCTTGAACCGCCCGTTGTTCATATCAAGAAAGAACTTCGTGAGGATTATGAGAAGATAAAGGATCTGCTTGCACATCATACGCTGACGGACGACCCGAAAAAGCCTTCGTTCACGATATGCTTCGACACGCTTGATGAGCGTGATGCGGCAACAGAGATAATGGCGCATCACGGTCTGCGTTTCAGAACAGGCAAGACGCTTGTTCCGTTCAGACTTACAGGTAATATCGAGTGGGGCGTAAAGGCTCCCGACCTTGAGGATGAAAAGGGACTTACCGTATGGGTATGGCCCGAATCGCTCTGGGCACCTATCTCATTTACCTGCGCTTATCTCAAGAGCAAGGGTATTGATATGGAGCATTACAAGGATTACTGGTGTTCAAAGGATTCACAGGTATATCAGTTTATCGGCTCGGATAACATCTACTTCTACGGTGTTGCGGAAATGGCAATGTTCATGGCGCTGAAAAAGGGCGAGATAACCTCCGACCCTGAGGACGGCGAAATGCAGCTTCCTATCCTTGTTGCAAACAACCACATTCTGTTCCTTGACAAGAAAGCAAGCAGCAGCGGCTCAATAAAGCCTCCTATGGCGGCGGACCTGCTGAACTACTATACAGCCGAACAGCTCCGTATGCACTGGCTCGGACTGGGACTCGGCACAAGGAGCGTCAGCTTCCAGCCCAAACCCTATAACCCCGATGCAAAGCCTGAGGACAACGACCCTGTTGTAAAGGAAGGCTTTCTGCTTTCAAATGTGTTCAACAGAGCTATACGTTCCTGCTTCTATTACGCTCAGAAGTATTTTGACGGCAAGATGCCCGTAGGCACACCCGATGCGGACGTTATCGCAGAGTGCGAAAAGGCTATTCTTGAATATGAGCGTTATATGTATAAGTTTGAGTTCCACCAGGTGACCTATGTGCTTGACTCGCTTGTAAGAAAGTCGAGCAAGGTATGGTCAAAGCTCAGCCGTGAGGCTGATGCGGCAGATGATAACGAACTTCGTAAAAAGACGCTTATCAACGTGTTCCACTATATAAGAACAGCCGCACTCCTTCTGCACCCCCTCGCTCCCGAGGGTACGGAGATGCTCAGAGAGTATCTCGGATTCGGCGAGGACTTCTGGAGTTGGGATCATGTGTTTGAAGGAATGGACTACTTCTGCAAGGGCGAAAGCGAGCATCAGCTTAAGTTCCTTGAGCCGAGAGTTGACTTCTTCAAAAAGCATCCCTCACAGCTTGCAGGCAGTGAAGAAAATTAAATTATTGCATCAGCACCGCCGCCGTGAAAACACAGCGGCGGTAAATTATAATATCAGAGGACATAACATTATGGCAGAAAAATTAGCGATAGCGATGAGCGGCGGAGTGGACAGCTCGGTGGCTCTTGTGCTGTTAAAGGATAAATATGAGGTCAGCGGCTATACGCTGAAGCTGCACGACAGCAGAGGAACGGACGACAGCGGACTTTGCGGTTCGGCAAGCGACATCGAGGACGCAAAAGCGATAGCGGCAAAATTCGGCGTACCGCACTATTTGCTTGATATGAGGGATTTGTTTTCCGATACGGTACAGAAAAGTTTCGTACAGAGCTATCTTTCGGGAAGAACGCCTAACCCCTGTGTAGAGTGCAACGAAACGATAAAGTTCGGCGCACTGCTCGATGCAGTGAAAAAGCAGGGCATAAATCACATCGCCACAGGTCATTATGTACGCAGCTGTTACGATGAAAAAAGCGGCAGATGGTTGCTCAAAAAGGCAATCAACGCAGACGGCACAAGCAACGCAAAGGATCAGTCGTATGTGCTGTACCGCTTAAGTCAGCAACAGCTTGCCGCTAGCGTTTTCCCTCTCGGTGAAATGACAAAGGACGAGATAAGGCATATTGCGGCAGACAGCGGACTTATCAACAGCGACAAGCCCGACAGTCAGGATATATGCTTTGTGCCGGACGGCGATTATGCCGGCTTTATCGAGCGTTATACGGGCAACACCTACCCCGACGGCGATTTCCTTGATGAAAACGGCAACGTTATAGGCAGGCACAAGGGCGTTATATTTTACACGATAGGACAGAGGAGAGGAATAGGCACAGGATTTGGTAAACCGATGTATGTTATCGGAAAAAATGCCGATAATAATACCGTAACGCTCGGCGAAAGCGAGCTTCTTTTTACCGATACGCTGTATGCAGACAATCTTAACTGGATAGCGTTTGAATATCCCGAAAGCGAGTTTAAATGCAAGGCAAAGACACGTTACAGGCAGACTGAACAGCCGTGTACCGTATATCCGCAGGGCAGAAATACGGTCAGGGTCGTGTTTGATGAAAAGATAAGAGCGGTAACTCCGGGACAGCACGTTGTGTTCTATGACGGCGATATTGTACTCGGCGGCGGTGTAATAATGTAGAATTGTGAAACTCTGACAAAAAGCGAGTTCGCTTTTCATCTAATTTACACAAAACTATTCTTTTAATTTCACGAACAAGCATTATTATATAACCACAGTCAGCGAGGAAACAGAAAAGCAAACAAGCTGACAGATTAAATTGCTATCTTCGATTTTCATATATATTTCCCCAAAGCAAAGGACTCCGGTGTAACAGCCGGAGTTCTTTGTTTTTGTGCTTTGATAATGAACAGGCGGCACGACATTTGCCGTACCGCCTCAGATTGTAGAAAAAGTCTGTTTTTTCAAAAAAAGTGCTTGTTCTCAATCCCTATCCCCTTTAGGACACTCTGTTGGCTTTGCTTCTGTGCAACTGTGGTCGTTTGTTGTCGGTGCGTCCTGCACCGACTTTGTTCGACCACTTGTAAGCATCCATGCTTAAAGCTCGGCGTGTCCTTATTTCGGCATCCTTGCCGAAAGCCCCTTTCCCCCGGAAAGGGGCTATTTTGCTGGGGCTACCGCCCCAAGTCCCTGTTGGGGGCTACGCCCCAAAGCAAGGATGCTTTGGTTGCTTGCCAAAAGTTTTGCACGATGCTAAACCAGCAGAGCAAGCAACACTCGACACCCCATTTTTAAAAATTATATAGGTTTTTCGACAGGCCGGAAAAGTTATCTTTTTAGATTTTATGTTGACGGTTACACAACAAAAGTGTATAATATATATGTATGCTTAATTGAGAATTCGGAAAGAAAGGACTGATAACGTGTCTGTAAGGATAACCTCCGTAGATAAAGGTTCTCCTGCCGATAAGGCAAGGATAAAGGCAGGCGAAAGCCTTGTTTCAATAAACGGAAACGCTATACACGACATACTCGACTATCAGTTTTATGCTTCTGATAAAAAACTCGTGATAGAGCTTGAGGACAAGACGGTAAAGGTAAGGAAGGGCGAGTATGACGACCTCGGACTTAATTTTGAGACCTATCTTATGGACTGCAAGCAGCACTGTAAGAATAACTGCGTGTTCTGCTTCATAAATCAGCTTCCGAAGGGTATGCGTGAAACGCTGTACTTCAAGGATGATGACTCACGTCTGAGTTTTTTGCAGGGCAACTATATTACTATGACAAATCTCAGCGACGAGGATGTTGACAGAATTATAAAGATGAAGCTGCCGATGAATATTTCGGTGCATACGACTAATCCTGAGCTTCGTGTAAAGCTGACTAAAAATCCGAATGCAGGAAAGTGCCTTGATTATCTTTATAAAATGGCGGCGGCAGGGATCGAGATAAATACACAGATAGTGCTTTGTCCCGGACTTAATGACGGCAAGGAGCTTGAGAAAACGCTGACCGACCTTTGTATGCTTTACCCTGCGGTAAAGAGCGTGGCCTGCGTGCCTGTAGGTGTAACGAGATTCAGGGACAAGCTGCCGAAGCTGGAGCTTTTCAACGAAGAAACCGCAGGCAAGGCGATAGACACGCTGGAGTTTTTCGGTGATATGATGTTTGAAAAGTATCACGACAGGGTAGTGTATGCGTCGGACGAATTCTATCTTACGGCTAAGAGGAAAATGCCCGATTATGAGTTCTACGGCGATTTTGACCAGTTTGAAAACGGCGTGGGAATGTGTGCGAGTCTGCAAAAGGAGTTTATAGACGCACTTGCGGATAAACGTGAATTCGGTGAAACGGACGATAAGGAGCGGCACGTTTCGGTGGCGACCGGGGTACTTGCCGCACCGCTGATAGAAACGCTCGGAAAAATGCTGAAAACGGATTTTCCGAATACCGTGGTTGACGTTTATACTATAAGAAACGACTTTTTCGGGGAAACTATTACCGTTGCCGGACTTATAACGGCAGGAGATATAATCGCACAGCTTACACCTTATAAAGATAATCTGGGGGAAAGACTGCTTATAACAGAAAATATGCTGAAAACAAACAGCGATATTTTTCTTGATGATAAGACGGTAAGCGATGTTGAGCAGGCACTCGGAATTGAGATAATGCCGGTTGCAACGGACGGATATGAGCTTCTTGATGCTATTTTAGGGGAAGGGACGGATATATGAAACTGAAAAAAAGGATATTTTCGTTTCTGGCGGTGCTTGCCGTATCGGGTCTTGCGATACTGATGTGTACGGCTTGTATGTCGGCTGAGGAAAAAGAAAAGGCGAAAGAGGATATAAGGGAGGCAAAGCCCATTGCCGAGAAATATCTTGAAGATAATTTCGGAGGGGGTCAGGTAGTCAGCATTGAATTTATGCAGGCTAAGAAATACCCCGGGCCTGTGCCGGACTTCAATAAATATGCAAGCGGTTTCTGCAAGGCTGACGTGCGTCTTGAGAACGGGACGGAATTTCAGCTGATAGTTGATACCGATAACAAGATATGCTATGATAACCTGAATGCCGATAAGGTAATAAACGAGGCTGTGCAAACGATTGTTTCGCTGACGGACGGTACAAAGCCGGATGATATTGAGGTCAATGTTGCGGTAAGAGGCTTACTCGGTGCTGTAGGAAGCGGCTATGAGGGCTTTTTGTCGAGAGATACCGACACGGCGGAAAAACTGCTGAACGGCGATTATTACTTCAATGTTGTGCTGAAATACGGCAGTTCCGTAAACGGCGTTGATGTATCAAGACTAGAGAACACACCGTACAAGGCGAGTATTACTGTAAGGCTGATACAGCTTTCACAGTTTGCCGAAAGCGGCACCAAGACGGATCTTCTCGGTAGTTCCGACTGTAATCTTACGCTTGGTGACAGCCTGACATATCTGTATCTGAGAGAGAATTTATTTCTTGATAATTTCAGAATGAGCGATGACGAGAACTTCACACGCTTTCAGAAGGGCAATATGGTTACATATCTGCAAAATAAGGTCGATGATCTGATTCTTGCGTGGGATAGCAGTGTTGCCGATTTAAGCGTAAGCTCTGTTCCTGCGGAAAAGCAAATCAGTACCGAATATTACAGCGGTCAGAGATTTACTGCATTGTGTGACACTGCGGCGAAGATTGATTATGTAATAAAGACAGAATCAAGATATTCCAAAGTATACGCATTTACAACAGATGATTTCGGTGACACACCGTATCTTGCAGGCAATGGCGGCGGAGAAGGAAAAGATGTTGCCGACTGTATGATGTTGATAAGCGGCACTGATTATCACAGCGCAGACTTTAATATAAAAGGCGCCGGCAGTATAACTGTCGGATTATATAAGAGATAAAAGGAAGGAATGAGTGAATGAACGGAATAGTAGCGGTAGTAGGACGTCCCAACGTTGGAAAATCAACACTCTTTAACCGTATTGTCGGCAAGAGAATGTCTATAGTAGACGATACACCGGGCGTTACCCGTGACAGAATATATGCAAAGGCTGAGTGGCTCGGCAAGGAGTTTATGCTTGTTGATACGGGAGGTATTGAGCCTGACAGCAAGGACGTGATACTCTCACAGATGAGAATGCAGGCACAGCTTGCCATAGACAAGGCAGATGTGATAATATTCGTGACCGATGTTACATCGGGAGTTACGGCGAATGATGCAGATGTTGCGGCTATGCTCCAGAAAAGCGGCAAGCCTGTTGTGCTGTGCGTAAACAAGTGTGACGGAATAGGAGAAGTTCCGCCTGAGTTCTATGAATTCTATAATCTCGGACTGGGCGATCCTATTGCGGTATCGTCCGTACACGGTCACGGTACGGGAGATCTGCTTGACGCTGTGTTTGAAAATATGCCTGAGGAAAATCCTCAGCGTGAGTATTCGGAAGATGCTATCAAGGTTGCGGTCATCGGCAAGCCGAATGCGGGCAAATCTTCACTTGTAAATAAAATTGCGGGCGAGCAGAGAATGATAGTGTCGAATATCGCAGGTACTACCCGTGACGCTGTCGATACGGTCATTGAGCGTGACGGTCAGGAATATGTGCTTATTGATACGGCAGGAATCCGCCGCAAGTCCAAGGTAAACGAGCAGATAGAAAAGTACAGTGTGCTTCGTGCTTATATGGCTGTAGACAGAGCCGATGTATGCGTTATTATGATTGACGCTACGGAGGGCTTTACAGAGCAGGACAGCAAGGTTGCAGGATACGCTCACGAGCAGGGCAAGGCAAGCGTTATTGCTATAAACAAGTGGGACGCTGTTGAAAAAGACGGAAAGACGATGCAGGAATTCACAAAGAAGCTCGAGGTCGATTTTTCGTTTATGTCTTACGCTCCGTTTGTGTTTATTTCGGCGCTTACAGGACAAAGGGTGGATAAGCTGTTTGAGCAGATAAAGTACACCTATTCGCAGAATATAAGACGTATCTCGACAGGTACTCTCAACGATATGCTGGGATATGCTACCGCAAGAGTACAGCCGCCGTCAGACAAGGGCAAGCGGCTTAAGCTGTATTATATGACGCAGGCATCGGCAAAGCCGCCGACGTTTGTAATTTTCTGCAACGATAAGGAGCTGTTCCATTACTCCTATCAGAGATATATAGAGAATCAGATAAGAGAAAGTTTCGGTCTTGACGGAACACCTATAAAAATAATAGCAAGAGAACGAGGAGAATAACGGATAATGATATATCTGTGTTATGCAATAATGATAATAGTGCCGTATCTGCTGTGCGGAATCAACACTGCTATCATCGTCACAAAGATTAAAACGGGAGAAGATATAAGAACGCTTGGAAGCGGAAACGCAGGTCTTACGAATACTCTCAGAACGCAGGGAAAGATAGCGGCACTTTTTGTACTGCTCGGAGATGTGCTTAAAGGCACACTGTCGATACTTATAGTCAGATTTTCGTTCTTGTGGCTTACGGGAACAGATACGGCAAATCCCGACAATATGATGACCTATGTAGGCTTTGCGGCGGCGGTTGCGGCTATAATCGGACACGTTTTCCCGATATATTTCGGCTTCAAGGGCGGAAAAGGCATACTGGTTTCTGTGGCTGTGCTTATGACGGTCGAGTGGATACCTGCGTGTATACTGCTCGGAATATTCATCATAGTCGTTGCGCTGACACGATATGTTTCACTTGGTTCGTGCATAGCGGCGGTATGTTATCCTGTGACGATACTTGTATACAGCCTGATAACAGGAGATCCTTGCGTATGGATAAATGTGATATTATCGGCACTTATCGCTGTGCTGATACTGTTTATGCACAGGGGAAACCTTGTAAGACTTAAAAATCACACTGAAAAGAAGCTCGGGCAGAAGGCCTGACAGAAAGAAGGTTTACAGATGGCTAAGATCACAATATTAGGTTGCGGTTTCGGTACGGCTCTTGCTATTATGTGGGACAAGTACGGACATAATGTGACTGCATGGTCAAAATATCAAGAAGAAATAGACGCAATAATGAACGACGGCGAGCATAAGCGACTCCTGCCCGGAGTGATTGTACCGCCGACAATAAGGCTGACAACGGATATAAACTGTGTGAGCGACTGCGATATACTTGTGTTCGCTATACCGTCAAAGTTTGTCCGTGAGGTTGCACAGAAGGTCAAGAGCTATGTGAAAAAGGATACTATAGTTGTAAATGTCGGCAAGGGATTTGAAGAAAATACCGACAAGCGTCTGTCACAGGTGCTTAAGGAGGAGCTTCCCGACAACCGCATAGCAGTGCTTACGGGTCCTTCACACGCAGAAGAAATAGGCAGAAACGTGCCTACGACTATAGTTGTTTCTTCTGAAGATGAGGATTGTATGATGTATCTGCAGGAAACCCTGCAGAACGATCGTTTCAGAATATACAGGAACAGCGACCTTGTCGGCTGTGAACTTGGCGGAGCATTAAAAAACCCCATCGCCCTCTGCTGTGGAATAGTAGAAGGTATGGGGCTTGGCGACAACACTATTGCCGCACTTATGACAAGAGGACTTGCCGAAATCACACGTCTTGGCGTGGCTATGGGCGGCAAAAGGGAAACGTTTGACGGATTGTCGGGCGTAGGCGACCTTATCGTTACCTGCACGTCCTCTCATTCGAGAAATCACCGTGCAGGGCTTCTGATAGGTCAGGGCATACCTGCCGAACAGGCGGTAAAGCAGGTCGGCACTGTAGAGGGCTATCAGTGTGCAAAGATAGCTTATGCGATAGCCCGTGAGCATAATGTGCAGGTGCCGATAATCGAACAGCTTTGCGAGGTATGCTATAACGGTCAGAGTCCGCTTGAGGCTGTTTCAAAGCTGATGGGCAGACCGAGCAAGGCTGAGGAGGAAATATTCTGATTCAGACCGCTTTGCGTGTTTTGTTGTCGGTGAAGGTGATTTTTTCAACGGAACAGGAATGTTTGGGAACAGCTTTCGCTTTTTTGGCGAGAGCTGTTTTTATTTTCCGTTCAAGATGTTCAAGCATCAGCATCCCGAGAAGGCATAAAATCGGTGTGAGTATCAGGTAAATTATAAAAAGCATATTGTTTTTCCTTTCTGTTGCACAAAAATTGTCGGTTTATTTCTCTTACACACATATAATAGCAGATAAGCTGTACTAAAAAACGGACTTAAATACGATATGCCGCTTTAAATTGCGTGTGAGGTAAGCCAAAGGAAATCTTGTATCGTGAAAATAAAGGCATTGTATGAATTTTATTCGTAAATAACTTGCAAAATTATTGCAGATGTGATAAAATATAAGATAATGTGCGTATTAACGCAAAAAATACGAAGGGAAAAGTAAAAATGGAATTACAACAGATAATTATGCTGATAACAATAGCCGTTTATCTTATTATGATGGTAGTTGTCGGTGTAATATGTGCAAAGAAAACGGATAATGTAGGCGACTTCTATTTAGGAGGAAGAAAGCTGGGTCCGTTTGTTACCGCAATGAGTGCGGAGGCATCGGACATGAGCGGATGGCTGCTTATGGGTCTGCCGGGCGTTGCATATGCTACGGGTATTGCAGACGCCGCCTGGACGGGTATAGGTCTTGCGATAGGCACATATCTCAACTGGCTTATCGTATCAAAAAGAATCAGAAAGTATTCTCATGTATGCAATTCGATAACTATACCGGATTTCTTCTCAAACAGATTCAGGGACAGCAAGAAGATACTTACTCTTATCTCGGCGCTGATAATCATAGTATTTTTTATTCCTTATACAGGCTCGGGATTTTCCGCCTGCGGCAAGCTGTTCAACAGTCTTTTCGGTGCTGATTATCATATCGCTATGATAATAAGTGCGGTAGTAATCATCGCATATACCACTATCGGCGGATTCTTAGCGGCAAGTACAACAGACTTTATACAGAGCATTATAATGTCGTTAGCGCTTATTATAGTAGTGGTATTCGGCATTTCATCGGTCGGCGGTGTTGTTGAGGTAATGAACCACGCAACATCAATGCCCGGATATTTCTCACTGACACATACGTTTGACGTTCTTAAACAGCAGACGGGCGATTACGGTCCGCTGACTATCTTCTCCACACTTGCGTGGGGTCTCGGCTATTTCGGTATGCCTCACGTTCTGCTGAGATTTATGGCTATAAACGACAGCAAGAAGCTCAAGGTTTCAAGACGTGTTGCTACGGTATGGGTGGTTATTTCGCTTGCTGTTGCGATATTCATCGGCGTTGTCGGTCTTGCTATGACAAAGAACAATGTAATAGATCCTCTGGCAGATCCCGAAACGGTAATAGTTGTAATAGCTAATCTTCTTGCAAAGGCAGGTCCTCTTGCGGCTATGGTAGGCGGTCTTATCATTGCGGGTATTCTTGCGTCCACTATGTCGACAGCGGATTCACAGCTTCTTGCGGCATCATCTGCGGTATCCGAAAATCTGTTCAACCAGGTATTCAAGATAAAGACAAGCGAAAAGACGGCAATGCTTATCGCAAGAATCACGGTCGTTGTAATAGCAATCGTCGGAATCGTTATTGCGTGGGATCCCAACAGCTCGGTATTCCAGATAGTATCGTTTGCGTGGGCAGGCTTCGGTGCGGCATTCGGTCCTGTTGTGCTGACGGCTCTGTTCTGGAAGAGAACGACAAAGTGGGGTGCATTTGCAGGTATATTCGCAGGCGGTGCAATGGTATTCATATGGAAGTTCCTTGTAAGACCGCTCGGCGGATTATTCAATATCTATGAGCTTCTTCCTGCTTTCATAGTTGCGCTTGCTGCTATAGTAGTTGCATCGCTTCTTGACAAGAAGCCCTCGCAGGAAATTATTGATGAGTTTGAGTCGGTGAATGCGGCTGAATAACAGGAATTAAATAAGTATGACAGCCACGATCGAGTATCGTGGCTGTCAGCTTTTAGAAAAAGTCTTTAGTTTGATGTGCTTCTATTATATCTTTTTAACATTTATCTATCGTGGTAAGCTACCGATAGTTCTTTTTGTCGGACAGCACTTCTCGGGTTCGCTATTCGAATTAATACACTTGTCGATATGAAAGAGGGGGACAACCAAAGGGATCAGGACAAGGGACTTGACAGCCCCTCTCCCTGTCCCTTAGGTTTTCTCCCTCTTGGCTCCCTCTTTCCTTACCCATACCCACACCCCGTCGGGGTGTTAGTGGAACTCGAATAACCACCTGAACATTGTACATCCTGTCAATTCAGGGACGCTTAACGCTACACGTCCGCATATTAGTACATATATCGCAGGTTAGTGGCGTTTTTTTGAAGAGTCAATGTTAGAGCAGTTACATTGATAAGGTCACGAAATTATTAACGCCTTGTCGGTACGGAAAGTGTTTCAGGCGGTGTTGGCGGTACATTATACGTTGTGATTTAATGATAAATCGGATTTTGACAAGCTGACCGCTCCTGTTACGGAGCGGTCAATTATCTGCATATTATTCCGATGTTGTGGTACCGGAGGATGCTGCGGAGGAGGTTTCATTATCGGCGTTACTGTCGGCTGAAGAAGCGGAAGCATCGGACGATGTTTTTTCTTCCTTGGTGATGTTCAGCTTTTCGTAGTCATATTCGTAATTTACGGCATTGCGCCATTCCTCAAGTATAGCATTGGTCTTTTCGCTCTGACGTGAGGTCAAAAGCTCTTGCCTTACGGTCTTTCTGTAATCGCTTAAGTCGCTGTCGGTAACCTTTGCATCGCTTACATACTTTACGATATAATATCCGCTGTCGGTGGGGATAAGTCCGCTTATATCGCCCGGCTTTTCAAGGGCAAAAACTGCATCGTAAAGCGCATCGGAAATAAGTCCCTTTGAGTTCAGCACGAGTATCTGTTCGCCTGCGGTAGATTCGGAATATGCACTGCTGTATTCCTTTACCACTGCGTCAAAGTCTGCGCCCTCTGCGGTAGCCTTTTTAAGTGCGGCATCAGCCTTTTCCTTTATCTCAGCTAACTTTTCGTCACGCTTCTTGTCGATCTCTGCGTCATCTGCGCCGCTCTCGTTTCTTGCGGCATTTATCTCGGCATAATCCGAAGATGCAATGCCTACGGCTATATATTTGATATAACGTGCGTCTTCGGGTATCCATACCTTTTTGTACTCGGAGTCGGTGGCATAGCTTGAAGCACTCTTTTCGTATGCCTGCTTAGCCTCTGCTTTGAGCTTTGTGATATAATCATCGACCTCAGAGTCGGATACGGTAATATCTTTAAGAAGGTAGTCGTTGACTTTTTTCTGTATTGCCGTGTTGGTCTGCCACATCAGGAATGTATCCTCGGTAAGACCGAAGCCTGCAATATATTCATTGAAAAGCTCTTTTTCCTTTTCGAGAATCTTTTCGTCATTGGCACTGTCCTCTGTGCCGGAGGTATCATCTGTGCTTATGCCGAGTGCGGTCTTCGCCTTTTTCTCGAATGAGGCGTACCAGTCGCTGAGATTCTTTGTATAGGCCTTTTCGACCTCAGCCATTTCTTCTTCGGTAAGCTGATCAAGTCCCAGCTCCTTGGCTTTTCTGAGTATCAGCTTTTCGTTGGTCAGCATATCTATTATATTCTTTCTGTACGACTGAGCGTAGGAGGCATAAGCGGAATTTGTTTCGTCAAGTCCGTAATTTGCTATGGTGAAGGAATACTCGGAATAGAAATCCTTGAATTTGACCTGATAATATTCCTTTTCTTCATCCGAAAGCGAGTCTGAGGTGGCCCATGCCACGATGTCGTCGTCTTTTGCCGTCCAGATATTTTCAACACTTGTTGTGCCGCTGTCAGTACCTGATGTAAGAATGCTGTCGCTGCAGCCGGAGAACATCATTGTACAGGCGAGTATTGCGGCTGTCGCCGCTGTTTTTTTCTTCATTTTTATTAGATCCTTCCTTAAAATGTGCAGTAGGATATTTGTGTAAATTGCATAACATACTGCTGTGACTATATAAGTATATCACAAATTTTCAAAAAATCAAAACAAATTTTCGAAAAAGAGGGTGAATTTTTTGTGAAAATGTGTTATAATTATATCCGTTATAATAAGATAGCTGTAAAATCGGATTTTATTGCTGTCTTTTCTGATTTTTCCGGAGGTAGATTTAAGTTGAAAAAGCTATCAAGATATATAAAAATACTGGCGCTTGCCTTGTCGGCGGTACTGACGCTCTGCGCCTGCTCGGGCGACGGTGCAAGCTCGGGTGAAAGCTCATCGGCACCTGACTATTCGCTTGATACATCCGCCAAGGTCGGATATGTATACAATGAAGAGATTTCAAGGGACAACATGACATATATGTTTGAGAAAAGCCGTAAGGATATTGAAACGGCGCTCGGTCTTGAAACCTGTTATGTTGACGGCGTTGCGGTGTCGCAGTTTGAAAATGCCGTAAAAGCGCTCAAAAACGAGGGCTGCAGTATCATAGTATCGGCATCGCACGTTTTTGCAAACTCGGCGCTCAGCTATGCGAAAAAGGATAAGGACATATATATACTGAGCTACGGCGGCACGGCATCGCTCACGAACCTTACAACGTTCCGTCCGAAGCTGTATCAGCCTGCGTTCGTCTGCGGAACGGTAGCTGCGTGGAATTCGGCATCTCACAAGATAGGAATAGTCGCAGACGATCTTATGTATTGCTCGAATGGTGTTATAAACGCATTTATCCTCGGCATACAGCAGATATACAAGGAACGTGAAACGGATGTCGAAATAATCTATGCGGAAACCAAAGCACAGACGGAAACTGCGGTAAATACGCTTGAGGGCAAGGGCTGTGATGTTATATTCTCGTATCAGTCGGATGATTACTGTATGTACTACTGCGATTCAATCGGAATGAAGTCGATAGGCTTTACAAACGATATGGCTTATTCGGCTCCGAAATACGGGCTTGTAGGGTATTATCTCAACTGGGCTACGTTTATCACGGACACGGTGAGAACCTGCATAAACGATAACTTTATGGCGGAGGTTTATGTCGGAGGCTTCAGTGAAGCGTTTGTGAAGCTGACACCTTATTCTGCCGCCTGCAAGAAGGAAACGCTCACCATAGCGGATACTCTTTATGACTATGTAAAGAAAGGCAAGGCAAAGATATTCGAGGGCGAGATCCGTGACAAGGACGGCCTTGCAAGAGTGGGTGCGGGAGCAACGCTTGACGATATGCAGGTGCTGGCGATGGATTATCTTGTTTACGGAGTAACGTATATAGATAATATTATCGACCCTGTGCCGAATCCCACGACATCAGACCTTATAGTGAAGAAGGAGTATGTTTCGTAAGGAGGAGGGTGATGTTACAGAAAGCCGATAAGGGCTGAGGCGGTGCGGATGCCGGAGATTTTGATAAAGTACGCCGATGAGATGATTGTCGGCGTTTTTTGTTTGTGGGGGATTAGGCTTAATAGGACGGCAAACATATTTTTAGGAGCGAAAGCTCCCTTATGCGAAAAAACGCATAAGGGAGCTTTTTTGTTATGTTTATTCGCCGTTGTAAAGCTCGTAGTAGGTCAGGGCATCTTTCATAAAGTGCTCGGTCACGTTGAAGTAATCTGCTAATTGCCAAAGCTCTGTAAGGCCGCTTCTGATAGCTTTTATAAGCGTTCTTCTGGTGAACGTGTGGGTCACAGCCCACGCTGTAGCACGGCGTTCGCATCTGCCGCGGGGGATGACGGGGCAGGTTGCGTCATAGAAGGCGCCGGTCATGCAGTGTCCGAGCTCGTGAACGGTTTTTTCTTTTCGGTCGGCTATACTTTTCACTTTATGAGGGTCTATGGCGATAATGCACATACCGTCGGTGCATTGGCTCATAGCGCCCTGCTTGCCCTTCATACGCATATCTACAATAAGTATATCGTTATCCTGTGCGGTTTTTATAAGCTGTTCCAATTATCATTGCCCTCCCTTCAGAGCATTGCATCGGTTTACTTCTTTCCGTCCTTTTCTTTGCTGCGGCGAAGTTCAAGCTGGAGCATAGCAAGACGTTTTACATCGTCGAGTACATCGTCGTCTATTTCGGTTTCACCGAAAAGTGCGAATTTAAGGCGGGGGTCGGATACCCTTGCGGTATCGCCGCTCATAAGAAGTGTGTCTGTGTCTGTGCCGAAATATTCGGCTATTTTCAATAACGTGGCGAACGGCGGCTCACGCTTTCCTGTTTCGTAAAGGCTGTATGCCTGCTTGGTTACGCCGAGATATTCGGCTACCTGCGCCTGCGACGCACCTTTTGCTTTACGAAGCTGTTTTATCCTCTCGGAAAATGCGCCTGAAACTGTGCCGGAGTTTTTGCTCATTTAAGGTTCATCCTTTCATATTGACGTTCTGTTGTCTGAAATAATTATAACAACATTGTGTTGAATTGTCAATAAAAGAAACAAAGTGTTGTCAAAGATTGTTGCAGTTTAACGAAAATGATGAATTTGTGCTACAAACAGTTGACAAATAGTCCTGCGTGTGCTATCATTATGACAACGGAAGGTTGCAACGGCTTTCACGGCTATCATTTTTGAAACGCTTGATAATTCCTATAAAGGCTATTATAGCGTATTTTGTGTACTAAAAAACGTACACGATTCTGAAAATGAAGAAAAAATCAGAAAAACGGAGGGGATATATGTACAGATGCTTAAGATGCGGAGGAACGTATGACAGCAATGAGTTGACACGGACGCTTCAGTATCGTGGAGAATATCAGGGAACGGCTGCATATGAAACCGAGAGGAGCTGTCCTGCCTGCGGGTACGATGTTGAGTATTGCGGAGAGTGGAGTGACGACGTGTACGATTATGACGAACTGTTATAATCAAGGCGAAACCGGTCAGGAAGGGGGTGAATATATACGGAAAGAAGAAGGGGCATAGAAATCACGCAGGAAATTCTTGATAAAATCAGTCACTGTATCGAGCTTGGGTACAGCGATGTGCAGACGGCGGAATTGCTCGGCATACATCGCACAACGCTGAGGAACTGGAAGCTGACGCACGATGAAATAAGGAGACTATATCAAAGTGACGGACAAGACGGTGACGAGGAGAGAAAAAAGCAGGTCGAGGAGGCATTGCTGAAGCGTGCGATAGGATACACGCAGACGGAAATCACAAGGCAGGTCGGAAAGGACGGGAAGCTGGGTGTTGTCAAAACGGTTGAAAAGCAGGTGATGCCAAGCACAACGGCGCAGATCTTCTGGCTGAAGAACAGATGCGGTTACGAGTGGGACGGCGGCGTGGTTGACGATGAGGAAAACGAAGGAGGAGTTGTGGTGATACCCGAGGCGAGAACGGAGAATGAGGGTGAGTTCTGATGAGGGAGGATGTGGTTTGGGGAGGGTTGTGGGGATGGTGGGCAGGTGATGGATTTACAGAAAAACGGGAGGTGTTGCTGAGATGAAGGATAACGATGTAAAAGGCGGAAGGAGGGTGGTATGGTCGCCGCAGGAAAGGCAGGCGGAGTTTATGCAAAGGGGAGAGTATGAGGCTTTGTACGGGGGTGCCGCCGGCGGAGGTAAGTCTGACGCACTTCTGGCGGAGGCGCTCAGGCAGGCGGATAAGGCTTGCTACAGGGGGATAATTTTCAGGAAAACGTATCCGCAGCTGACGGAGCTTGAGGACAGGTCGCAGACGCTTTATAAAGGTGCATATCCTGCGGCGAGGTACAACAAGACCAAGCACTGCTGGAGCTTTCCGTCCGGGGCTAAAATCTATTTCGGGGCGATGCAACATAAGAAAGACAGGCTTAACTATCAGGGCAAGCATTATGACTTTGTGGGGTTCGATGAACTGACGCAGTTTTCCTTTGACGAATACAGTTATATGTTTTCGAGAAACAGGCCGGGCGGAAAAGGCACGAGGGTGTACATCAGAGCCACGGCGAATCCGGGCGGACCGGGTCATTCGTGGGTAAAGCAAAGGTTTATAACGGCAGGCGAGCCGATGAAACCGATAATAGAAGAACATAAGGTGAAAAAGCCCGACGGGGCGGAGATAATCATTAGAAAATCGAGAGTGTTCATCCCGGCAAGCGTATTTGACAATAAGGAGCTGTTGCGAAACGACCCTGAATATCTTGCGAGCCTGTCTATGCTTCCGACCGCCGAGAAAAAGGCACTTCTGTACGGGGATTGGAACAGCTTTACGGGGCAGGTTTTCACCGAATGGAGAGATGACCCTGAGCATTATTGCGACAGAAGATGGACGCACGTCATAGCGCCGTTTGAGATACCTCGACACTGGGAGATAGTGAGGGGATTTGATTTCGGGTATACAAGGCCGTTTTCGGTAGGGTGGTATGCTGTGGATACCAAAGGGTGCATCTACAGGATAAGAGAATACTACGGCTGTACGGATAAGGCGAATGAGGGCATAAGGCTTGAGCCGTCGGTAATTGCCGAGAATATCAGAAAAATAGAGCGTGACGATCCGAATATAAGAGGGAGAAATGTGTACGGGGTCGCAGACCCTTCAATATTCGATAAAAGCCGTGGGGAAAGCGTCGCAGACCTTATGGCACGGTCGCCTAACTTTATAATCTGGTCGCCGGGGGATAACGCAAGAATATCGGGTAAGATGCAGTACCATAACAGGCTGGCGTTCAACAGTGACGGGGAGGCGATGTTCTATTGCTTCAACACATGCAGAGAGTTTATCAGGACTATTCCTGCGCTTATGTATGACGAAAAGAACGTGGAGGATATTGACACAACGATGGAGGATCACATATATGACGAATGCAGGTATGTCCTTATGGAGCATCCTATTGCCGCACCGGTAAAGCGTGGTGAGGTTCCTGCAGGTGACGATCCTCTCGAACAGAGAAAGCCCGAAAGAGCGGAATCGTTCTATATGATGTGATTATGAAAGGAGAAATATGAAGAAAATCGGTAAGGAGCAGGTGCGTAAGGCAAGGCAGACGCTTGCAAAGTATAAGGAGGGGAAGGCGGTACTCGACAAGAGAATCGTGTCAAACGAGCAGTGGTGGAAATTAAGACACTGGGGCGAAATAGGCTATGACAAGGACGATACAAGGCCTATGCCGGCATCGGCGTGGCTGTTCAACTCGTTGGCAAATAAGCACGCTGACGCTATGGACAATATACCTGAGCCTGCGGTGCTTCCGAGAGAAAAAAGCGACGAGGAGGTCGCAAAGCAGTTATCGCTGATACTTCCTGCGATACTTGAACGCTGTGGTTACGAAAAGCTGTACAGCGACGGCTGGTGGTACAAACTCAAGAACGGCAGTATGTGTACGGCTGTTGTATGGGACCCTGACGCTGACGGCGGTATGGGGGATATAGCGATAAGAAACGCAGATATTCTGAATCTGTTCTGGGAGCCGGGCATAAAGGATATTGAGGAGAGCGCAAACCTTTTCTATGTGACGCTTGTTGACCGTGAACGGCTGAATCTGATGTATCCTGAACTTTTGGGGGAAGATACCGAAAGCGTTGCGGGCGGTACTGAAAACGTGGAAAAGTACAAAACGGAGGATAAGACGGACGACAGTGCGAAGGTCGAAGTCGTCGACTGGTACTACAAGAAAACGATAAACGGCAGGAAACAGCTCTGCTACTGTAAATTCTGCGGCGACAGGGTGATATATTCGAGCGAGGACGATGAAAGCTGTGCCGACGGATTCTATAAACACAGCCGTTATCCCTTTGTTATGGATACGCTGTTTGTGCAGGAGGGAACTCCGTGCGGATTCGGCTACATAGATGTTATGCGTGACGCACAGATGTATATAGATAAGCTGTCGCAGGTCGTTCTTGAGCATACGGTGATGATGAGCAGAAAAAGATATTTTATCCGACAGAACAGTGCGGTGAACGAAGCCGAATTTGCCGACATGAAAAATAGATTCGTTCACGTTGCGGGAAATCTCGGCGAAGAGGATATAAGGGAAATAAAGGCAGAGCCGTTGGACAGCTCGGTGATGAATGCACTGAGCTTCAAGATTGACGAACTGAAGGAAACGAGCGGAAACAGGGATTTTTCTCAGGGGTCGGTTTCAAACGGCGTTACGGCGGCAAGCGCCATTGCGGCTTTACAGGAGGCAGGAAGCAAGCTGTCGAGGGATATGATAAAGGGAACGTATTTTGCGTTTCAGCAGGTGTGCTATCTGATAATAGAGTTGATAAGGCAGTTCTATGATACGCCGAGAAGCTTCAGAATAACGGGGGGATATGACGCTTTTGACAACTCTGCCATAAAGGAACAGAGCAGGGAGCTTTTCGGGGTACAGCTTGGGACAAAGAAGCCTGTTTTCGATATAGTGTGTACGGCATCTAAGAAATCGCCGTTTTCCAAAGCATCACAGAATGAGCTTGCAAAGCAGCTTTTTCAACTGGGATTTTTCAATCCGGAAACGGCGGTGCAGGCACTGGGCTGTCTTGCAATGATGGACTTTGAGGGAAAAGAAGAAATTGAGCGTGTGATAAGGGATAACGCAGGAATGAACGAGGTGAAGATATGACAAGAGTAAGAATAGACAAGTCGGGTCTTGGCAGGGATATTTATATCACGGGACACTGTGCGAACGAAAACAGCGGATCGACAGAGGCTACGCTTGTATGTGCGGCAATGACAACGCTTGCGCAGACGATAGCGCAGAATGTTTTTGACAGTGAGGACACGGGGGATACCGATATTATTGACGTTACGCTGAGAAGCGGTCAGGCGGTCATAAGCTATGTGACGGACGATGACGGGCTGAACACGGCGGTTGACGGGATATGCAAGGGGTTTGATATGCTGGAGGAAAACTATCCGGAATATGTATCCTGCTACAGAAGTGAGAGGTAAATATGGAAGCGACAGAGAATGTGCAGGCGACAGATAACGGTATAGAAAACGCTGAAACAAGCGAAGAAGTAAAGGTACAAAAGAGTGATGAAAGCCTGAGCGAAAACAATAAACCGGGTGAAGCCGAAAAAGAACAAAACGAGGATAAGGCGGAGCTTTTCAGGCAGGCGGTGCTTAAGTCAAAGCGTGAGAGGGCGGCAAGGGCAGAACGGATATTGGGCCTTGTGGCACAGTTTTGCGGAGCGGATAAATGCGACTATGACGGAATAGAAAATGCGGTATCCGAGAGGAACTTCGAGCGGTGCAGAAGAAACGATATGGAGTACAGGCTGGAGCGGTGGCAAAAGGAAAGCGAGGAGGTAAAGCAGATGTATCCTCAGTTTGACCTTGCGAAAGAAATGAGTGACAGAAGATTCTTTTCGCTGTGCTATAAGGGCGTGGGGCTTGAGGAGGCTTATCTTATCGTGCATAAGGACGAACTTTTTACCGCCGCAATGGAATATGCGGCATCTGAACTTATGAGAAGCGGTGCGTTCTGTAAAAGCGGCAGAATGAAGGAGGGTGCGCTGTCACCTGCGGGAGAGGTTACGAAAAGCGAGAAAAGCCTGTCTAAAAATGAGCGGAAGGAGCTTATCAGACGGACGGAGAGAGGGGAAAGAGTGGTGCTTTAATCGTTTATGAATGATGAAGAAGGGGGTGAGATATGAATATTGCAACGGGAGGGCAGGCGGGAAATTAAAAAAGCCGCAGCCGCACGGGGAAAAGTTTTGCGGCAGGAATAAACGATAAGAAAAAACGATAAGAAAATTGAAAGATGACGGTATCAGCCGTCGGGAAAGGAAATCTATATGAAGAAAAGAGAAGTTAAATTAAATCTGTTCGATGTACAGACAACAGGACAGGCAAGTCTGTCCGCCGAGATGAAAACGTTCTATGAGAACACGCTGATAGATATGGCGGAGCCTAAGCTGGTGCATGACCGCTTTGCAGACAAATATCCGATACCAAAGAATAACGGCAAGACGATAGAACTGAGAAAGTACAGCTCGCTTGCAAAGGCGACAACACCGCTTGTCGAGGGCGTTACACCTGCGGGAAACATGCTGTCGGTAACAGCTAAGACGGCAACGGTGAATCAGTACGGCGACTATATCAAGCTGTCGGATATGCTGGAACTTACCGCAATAGACAACAATGTAGTGCAGTCAACAAAGCTGCTCGGCAGTCAGTCGGGAAGAACGCTTGACACGATAACAAGAGAGATAGTTAACGCAGGAACGAATGTTATATATGCCTGCGGCAAGGACGGGGGCGAGGTGCTGTCAAGAGATGAACTCGGCAAGGACTGCGTTTTATCGGTGGATACGGTATTCCGTGCCGCCGCACAGCTTGAGAGCATGAATGCAGACGGAATAGACGGGGAGAGCTATGTTGCGATAATACACCCTTATGCCGCATATGACCTTATGAGAAGTGCGGAGTGGGTCGATGTGCATAAGTATGCCGACCCTGAAAGCATATTCAAGGGGGAGATAGGCTCGCTCGGCAATGTGAGATTTGTAAAAAGCACGGAGGCGAAGATATTTGCCGATGAAAGCTGTCCGCAGTTCTATCAGCTGACCTCCGACGCAAATTTCCTTGAGGGAAAGGACTATTATACGAAGTCGGGCGACAGCTATCAGAAGGCAAGCGTTTCGGCAGGCGGTCAGGTCACAGCCTCGACGTATTATGAGAAGAAGGCACTTGCGGTGTTCTCTACACTGGTTATAGGAGCACACGCTTATGCAGTGACAGACGTTGCCGGCGGCGGTCTTCAGCACATAGTAAAGCAGCTCGGCTACGGTGACGATCCTCTGAACCAGAGAGCAAGCGTGGGCTGGAAGGCGGTACGCACAGCCGAGATACTTACGGATGAGTATATGGTGAGAATAGAAAGCTGTTCTCCTGTTTATTCGGAAAAGACGAGCGCAAATTAAAGCCGGTAAAGGACAACCGGAATAAGCGGCACAGGGTCACTGCAGGGCGTGGTGACAGCAACGGCAGTGCGGGAGGGTAAGGGGAATAATATTGTAAAGGAGAAATATATGAAAGAAAATTTAACTGAACTTGTGGCGGTAAGGCTGTTCAAGGATAACGACAAGTACAACTCGGATGTGTTTGTATCGGTGAACTGCAACAATTATCTTATGCGCAGAGGTGAAACGGTGATGGTGCCGTTGTTCATAAAAAAGGAACTGGACAGAGCAGAGCTTCAGAGAAAGAGAGCGGAATACTATCGTGATGAAGGCTGGAAGCAGTCGCTGATAGTGCAGGAGGGCAAGTGATGACGGTAAAGGAAGTCATTGAAACGGTTGACGCACTGCGACCGAACGAGATTGCCGCAGAGGACAAGAGAAAGTGGCTTTATGAGCTTGAAAGCAGGATATATGAGGATCTGTATGTTACGCACGAGCATGAGGGAATCGGGTTTACCGATACGGAAAAGATACTGAGCGACGGTACAACGGAGCTATTCATAAAGGCTCCGCACGATGAGATATACATTCTTTATCTTTGCTCGCTTATAGATTTTTACCATGCAGAGTATGAGAGATATGCCAATGACAATGCTCTGTTTGAGGCTTTGTATGAAAGCTGCTACCGTTTCTGGAACAGCAGGCATATTTCGTGCGTGAGAACCGAAATCACGGGATAGGAGGAAGAACTTGGCGGTAAGAGAAATAACGGGTGGTACGGAAAGTGCCGTAAAGTTCGGCGGTATCGATCGCTCGAACGGTACGCCGCTTGGATGCTGGCAGGAGCTGTACGGTATGGATTTTACCGCTTTTCCTGCGCTTAAAACGGTAAAGCCGTTTTCGTACAAGGCATTGGCTGACGGTATAACGGGGTATATCATAAAAAACGGAGAGATAGTATACACAAAGGCGGACGGTATATATATTTCGGGAGTGAAAACGGCGGTAAATCTCAGTGCAGGGGAAAAACAGCTTGTGTCACTTGGAGCATACATACTGATAATGCCGGACGAGGTGCTTGTAAATACCGCTGATACGCCTGTAAGCGTGCGGTATACGGCGAAGCCGGTGCTTTCAGGAACACTGTTCGAATATAATCAGAACCAGACACGGCCTACGGTTTCTATATACAAGCTGTTGTATCTTGATGTGCCTGAGAAAAGCGTAGCGCTGTCAAGCTACAGCGTTGGCGATATGGTCAGGATAGATTATGAATACGGCGGAAAGAAACAGTACCTGTCTGCATTGATAAGCTCGGTGGGAAAGGAAAGCTACAGCATGAGAGGGTGCGTGTCGATCAACTTCGACACGAGTGCGTACAGCGATACCTATTATTTTTATACGGAAAAGCGGAAGATGGACAGATTCAGGGTGTCTAATATAAAGAATGCGGTCATAAGCTGTCCGATACCGAAGATGGATTTTATAACAGAGCATAACAACAGGCTGTGGGGGTGTTCGTCGGCAAATCGTGAAATATACTGTTCAAAGCTCGGAAGTGCTACGGAGTGGGGAAGCTATGACGGCATCTCAACTGACGCATGGGCGGCAACGGTAGGGTCTGACGGGGATTTCACCGGAGTATGCGTGTACGGGGGTAGTGTACTGTTCTTTAAGGAAAATGTCGTCCATATTGTCTACGGCACACGAGCGTCAAACTTTACGCTAAGCACCGTAAAGCTGAGAGGCGTTCAGAAGGGCAGTGACGGGTCGCTGTGCATATCGGACGGACTGCTTTATTATAAGGCGCCTGAGGGGATATTCAGCTTTAACGGCTCTGCATCGGTGAGGATCGACGCAAAGCTGGGTGATGATATTACCGATACGGCGGTGATGACGGCAAACGGAAGATATGTCGTTATGTGTGCGGCTGACAAAACGGTGTATTATTATGACAAGCGTTACTCGGCGTGGTACACAAGACAGCTTGCGGATGTAATCTCGGCACACGAGATAAACGGCAGGCTGTATGCTGTTACCCGTGACAGCAATAAAAAGATGAGGCTTGTAATGCTTGTCGGAGACGACAGCGGTTATACGGACAGTGACAGGAGTGAATTTTCTGCGGTCAGCGGCGAACTTGGCAGGGGAAGCATATTCAGAATATATAAAAAGCTGAGAATGTCGCTGTATCACAAAAAGCAGGACAATGAGACGCTTGAACTGTCGGCATATATAAGCACTGATGGCGGAGAATGGAGGAAGGTATATGAGCTTTGGGGTGAAAAGGGTAATGGCGAAGAAATAGCTGTCGCTCCGGTAATACCGCTCAGAAGCAGAAAGATAAGAATAAAGATATGCGGCGAAGTAAGCGGTGACGCTTGTGCAACGCTGTATGGCATATATCTTGACAGTGAAAAGGGAAGTGAGATAAGTGGATAATCTGAATATAAGCTTTGCTCCCGATAAATCTGCGGAGGACAAAGGGCGGATAAATGCGGTTGAGGATTATCTGTCGCTACTTACCGAAAGGATAAAATTCTGTCTTAACGGTATAGATGAGAATATTGCGCAGAAGTCGGACGGCGAAGAGGAAAAACAGCTTATTTACAGTACGATTGCGGACGAAGTGGGGCAGTTCACCAACACAGATAAAAACTGCGAGGTGTTCAACGACTACGAAAACAATGTTGCATCAGCGTACTATTCTCATGCCGAAGGGTATATGACTACAGCGAGCGCTCCGCACAGCCATGCGGAAGGAAGCAACACTGTAGCATCCAATCTATCCTGTCATGCAGAAGGCAGTGGAACGACCGCTTCGGGAAATTGTTCTCATGCTGAAAATATGGGTTGTATCGCAAGCGGCAGTAACTCACACGCTGAGGGGTATCATACTATAGCACGGGGAGAGCATTCGCACGCATCGGGAAGTCACACAATTGCGGGAATGGAGGTCTTTTCACTCGGAAGGTATAACAAAAAGGCTGAAGATGTGGCACTTGTTGTCGGTAACGGCTGGGGAAACGATAGCCATGAATATAGGAGCGACGCCCTGACGCTTGACTATAGCGGTAATCTGCATATATCCGGAAAGCTGACGGCTGACGGGGGTGTCGGCTATGTGCTTCCCTCTGCAACTGCTGACACGCTCGGCGGTGTTAAGATAGGCGATAATATATCGGTGACGGCTGACGGGGTTATCTCGGTTAATCTGTCGGCATACCTGAAAAACACAGATATAGCGGACTGGGCAAAAGCTGAAAGCAAGCCTGTGTATACAGCGGAAGAAGTCGGGGCGGCAGAGAAGAATCATACACATAATATGTCGGATATTACGGATATGCCAGAATGGACGAAAACCGAGAATAAGCCTGCGTATACGGCAAGCGAGGTCGGAGCGGCAACAGCGGCAGATATTACTGCGGCGGTGAACGCTGTCGAGATCGGCGGCAGAAATCTGCTGTATGACAGCACGGGGAACATCAAAAACGGCTGGAGCGGTACTACGGTGATAAATGTCGGGGGAGGAATATCCGGTAACAGCCTTGCAATATCCAGAACAGGCTATTCCGGAAATGCAAGATATTTCGGCATAAGCAAGCGGCACTTTCTGACGGATTTTAACGTCGGCACAAGCTACACTCTGTCGGCGTGGATAAAGGTCAGAAGCGATGTCGGGCTTGACGCAAGCGGGTATGTAATGGCACGATTTCGCTCGGCAGATGATAAAAAGCTGTATGCCTTGTCGCTGACGGTGGGGGCCGATACTGTTAAAGACAAGTGGATCTACTATAAAAAAACGTGGACGATAAATGACAGCGACATAGTGAAGCTCGAATGCGTGGCGCTTGCACTTGACAAAAACGGCATGATTGAGGCTTGCAACATCAAGCTCGAAAAAGGCACTAAGGCTACGGACTGGTCGCCTGCGGCCGAAGAGGACACGGAACGTATCACAAGCCTTGAAGCAAGAGTGGCGGCACTTGAGGCTGTGGCGGTATCGGGAGGTGAGGTATAATGCTTGATTTCGGAAAGTGGATAGTCGAGGTCGCTGTGAACGGCGTTAAGAGCGGCAGTTTTGACAGGGCTTGGGCGGCTATGCAGCTTGGCAATCATTACAGCCGTGACAGAATAACGGCGGAGGATATTGCGAGGTTTGATGAGGAGATGAATGAGTTTGAGGCAAAGATGAACGAGGCGGATAATACGGGAATTTACGAGGAGGTTATATGAGCGAAAAACAGAAAAACAAGGATAAGGACAGTGCTCCGGTATATAAGAGCAGATACGGCGACGCACTGAAAAACAATCTTACAAAGGTTATGGCAAAGAAGAATTTCAGTTATGACGCAGATAAGGACAAGCTGTTCTCACAGTATAAGAACAGCTATGAAAAATCGGGCAGAACAGCTATGCGTGACACGATGGGGAATGCGGCATCGCTTACGGGCGGATACGGCAACAGCTATGCGGTCACGGCAGGTCAGCAGGCATATAACAGCTATATGTCAAAGCTCAGCGATAAGATTCCCGAACTTGAACAGAGGGCGTATGAACGTTATAAGGATGATGAGGAAAGTGCGTATAAGCGACTCAATACGCTTATAGGGCTTGAGAAGTCGGACTACGGAAGATACCGTGACAGCGTTGACGATTATAACACAAACAGGAATTTTGAATATAATAAAAGTAAGGACGCTCTGGCACAGCGTAATTTGCAGGCACAGTTTGAACGGGATAACTACGAGAACGACAGGGATTATAACCGCAGGGTATATGAAAATGACAGGGATTATGCTCAGAAGGTGTATGACAGCGACCGCAATTATCAGATAAAACTGAACAGTTCGCTGAAAGACGCTGTGGAGAATGAGGAAACCGGCAGTACGAAATTTTCGCCGAGTGACGCTTATGATTTTATCAGCAAGTACGGGGATAAAATCTATACGGATGAGGAATATATCGAGGCACTTTATCAGCTTTACGGTGATAAGGAGGGCTTCTTTGACTGGGTGGAGCAGATGGAGATACCCGGTGACACAAAGGGCACAACGTATCTTGAGCTGTTGTATGATATACATCCGGAGATTAGGCCGTCAACGTTTAAGAAAATGGGTATGCCCGATGATGAACTTATAAGAAGAACCGCAACAGGCGGCGGAGCTACGCCTCCTCATTCCCAGAGCTTCTGGTGGTTAAATCAGGGGATGACCAAAAAGTAAAAAAGTGAAAGCAAAGGAGGGGGAAATATGAGCAGGATACAGATAATTATTGACAGCATAGCAGGTGCTGTCGGAGCGGTGCTGGGATTTATGTATGGTGAGGTAAACGGCTTGTTCCGTGCGCTTATCGCTTTTATGATCCTGGACTATGTGAGCGGTGTGCTTGTGGCGATAGCGAAGAAGAAGCTGTCAAGTGCGGTAGGCTTCAAGGGGATAGCAAAAAAGCTGCTGATACTTGTGTTCCTGTCGGTAGGTCATATCGCAGACACCTATGTGCTTGGCGGTGTGCCTGTCGCCATGACGGCGGTAATGCTTTTCTATATCGCTAACGAGGGAATCAGCATTGTCGAAAACGCATCGGCACTGGGACTGCCGGTACCGCAGAAAATAAAGAATGTACTAAGGCAGATAAAAAGTAAAAGCGGGGAGGACGACAGTGAGAACAAAGGGAATTGACATCAGCAGGGCGCAGGAGCAGTTCGATTTTACGGCGGCTGTGTCGTCAGGCGTGAAGTTTGTAATTATCCGTGCCGGCATACGCACGGATGAGGACACTTACTTCAGACGCAATATCGAGCAGTGCAAAAAACTCGGAATAGATTTTGGCTGTTACTGGTATGTTACGGCGACAGACACGGCGGAGCTTGACAGGCAGATAAATGCGTGCGTCAAGGCGATAGGCAATGAAAAGCCGTCATATCCCGTGTTCTGCGACATGGAGGAACAGCGTCAGATTGACAACCTCACAAGCAAGGAAAGAACCGATATGGCGCTTGAGTTCTGCGACAGGCTGAATAAGGCAGGGCTTCCGTCGGGAGTGTATGCTAATCCTGCGTGGCTTGAAAGCTACTATCAGAAGGAACGTATTGTTGGAAAGCGTGACATATGGCTTGCGCACTGGACCGAAAGCCCGGACTATGCAAGCAGATATGACTACGGGCAGAAAATGTGGCAGTGGGGCATTGACAGTATCGCAGGCAAGGATGTTGACGGGGATATTTGCTTTGTGGATTATCCTGCGATAACGGCTAAATGGTATAAGGAAAACTGCGGTGATAAGCCTGAAAAGCCCGTGAATCTGTTTAAAAAGGGCGACAGCGTGAGGGTGAAGCGTGGTGCGAGATTTACGAACGGAGTAGAGCCGTATTCTTATGTGTATGATACAATCTATACCGTTCAGCAGGTGTCGGCAAGCGGCAAGGAAACGCTTATAGGCATCGGCTCGGTGCCTACCGGCTGGCTTTATACAGAGAATCTGTACAAGGCAGAAAAGGCGGAAAGCACGGAAAGTAATGGTGCAACGCAGAAATTCGCTGTAGGCGATAAGGTCAAGGTAAATTACGGTGCTAAGACGTATAACGGCGGTTCGCTTGCGTTGTTTGTTTATACTAATGTGTACGAGGTTATGCAGGCAGGCTCGGGTGACAGAGAGGACTATATCGTCATCGGTCAGGGCGGGCAGGTCACTGCGGCGGTAAGAGCGGAGGACCTTACGAAAATATAGCATAAAAATAACGCACAGGCGAACAGCCTGTGCGTTTGTGCTTTTAAAACATGCTATTATGCTTATCTGTAGGTCGTGAATTCCTGTACCCAGTAATACTTATAAGCATCGTTATATGTGCCGAATGCTACGGCGAGATTTTCAAAATCGGGATTGAGAATATTTTCACGGTGACCTTTGGTGGAAGCCATCCAGCTGTCGACTACTCTCTGTGCGGTGGGCTGACCTGAGCCGAGATTTTCTCCGACGGAGCAGAACTTATACCAAAGCTCATCATCGCTGTAGCCGTATATGGTCTTGAAGTTTGAGCCGTCCGGTCGCAGATGGCTGAACTGCTGTTCAATTTCACTGCAACGTGCCTTCGCCGCCTTGTATGCGTTTGCATCCCACTTATAAGGCTTAAGTCCGTAGGAAACACGGATTTCATTCACGATACGGAAAACCTCCGCCTCTTCTGCGGTGCAGTTTACGGGACTGTCGGTTATGACAGGTGCGGGAGTTGCATTATCCTGCACGGTGGGTTTTGCTGTTGCAGGAACGGTAGTTGCGACAGGCTTGCTTTCGGAAAGATAGTCGCTGTGGATATATGTGCCGTCATCGAGCTTATAGTAGCCGGTGTCTGTCAGTGCGGCGATATTTACCGCATCTCCGTAATATTTATAGGAAACGACCTCAGAGCCTTGTAAGCCCTCTTTTCTTGCGGAACAGCTTGAAATGTTTATGTACATTGTGCCGCTGCACTTCTTTTCTGTCCATGCGGGCTTTGGTGCGGCGGTTGTTGCAGGAGTTGTTGCCTTGGTTGTTGCGGGAGCTGTAGCCTTGGTTGTGGCCGCTGTGGTCTGAGTGGTTTTTGCTGTTGTGGTTACCGATGTTGTTGCCGATGTTGCAACGGTGGTTTCCTGTGCCTCGTTATGCTTGTTGGCTTTGGTGGGAAGCTTTTGTTCCTCGACAGGCGTAGTAGTGGAATATGATGACGCTAAACCGTTGTTGTAGCTGATACCCTCGTCATCGGCTTTGACTCCGAACCATGAGTAACGGCTTGACAGAACGCAAAGAGCGACTACGGCGACAAAACCGCATGACGCACAGCCGATTTTAAGAAAATTGCCGTGTGACTTCTTTTTCCTGCTGTATGTCTGAATCCCGCTTTCACGGTCTTCTGTTTTATTTTCTTCGTTCGTGTTCATGGGTATCACCTGCCTTTTGCCTGAACTTAACGGTAAGCATAATTTCACATCTATATTTTAGCACAAATGCGTTGAGCGTGTCAACAGATACTGAAATTACCAAAAAATATTTGTAAGGGTTGCACAAATTAATGTGTAGCGTTTATGTAAAATCACAATAAAAATAAGTCTGTTAAAAATGCACTGTTATAAAAGCAAAAGTAGATGTATTTTTGTATAAAAGGGCGAAATGGTTACAAAACGGTAACAAAATAGTTACAAATTGTTGCGGCTTTGTAATCTTTTATGTTATAATGGCGGTGACGGAAAAGATTTGCTGTCTTTCATGACGGAAGGAAAAGCAACCTTAAAGGTGTGGAGCGGGCATTATGCCCGTTCCTGCTTTTAACGGAAAAAGCGTTGATTTATCACCTGTCGTTCACAACGGCGGGTTATTATATAAATATATTGATTGTTTGGGGCGTATGCCCGTTTGATTTGGTTTATACGGAAAAGGATTGATAATGGGAAAACTGATGATACCCGATTATCGTGACGATATTGAGGAAACTATACTTCCTGACAGCGACAGTGAAAAGGAAGCGCAGGAGGCTGATGTAAAGCCTGCGGTTGCCGATACGTCGGAGAATCGGAATGAAGAAAGCAACGAAGAAAAAGATAAAGGCAAAACCGGTATATCTGCTGTTGCCGACAGAATCTTTGATTTTCTGGTTATGGCAGGGCAGTATTTCTGTCATATCATAGCCGATGTATTTTCAAAGCCTGCTGTATATGTGGCTTATGCCGCCGTGTTTATATGGAAGCATACGGCGCTGTTCAGGGACGCAGTGAAGAGGACGTTCTGCGAAATAGGCAGCTTCTTCTTTGCGCCTTTGTTAAAGTCAAAGCGTGTGCTTCAGCGTACAAACAGGCAGATAAGGACCGCAAAGGAGCAGGGCGACAAAAAGAAGGCGGCAAAGCTGTACGGAAGTATAGCAAAGGACGCAGTATTCGGCAAGCAGGGTCTTGCGGTAACGCTGTTCAACTATGCCGCACCGATCATTGCAATAGTATTTCTTATGAGCGTTGTCGGATATGCGACGGGTACAGACTATGCGATAAAGCTGACGGTTGACGGAAAGTTTGTAGGATATATCGAAAGCGAGCAGGTATTCAATGACGCAGAGCGTATAATGCAGGAGCGTATCACATATATCGGCAACGAGAAGAAGATAAGCATGGAGCCGGGATATTCGCTCGAAATGCTCGGTGATCAGGAATATCTGACGAAATATCAGCTTGCAAACAAGCTGCTTGAGCTGAGCGATACTCCTATCGAGTATGCATACGGAATGTACATAGGCGGAAAGTTCTATGGCGCACTTGTTGACAATACAGCGGTTGAGGCTGAGCTTGAGAAGATACTTGACGGTTACCGCACAAACGCAAAGGACGAGGACGTTGCCTTTGAGAAGGATATAGAGTATGTTCCCGGTCTTTATCTGTCGGACAGTATTGTGTCGAGCGATGAAATCATCAAGCTGATAAATTCCAAAAAGGAAGAAGCGTCCTATTACACTGTGGTTGACGGCGACAGCCATTCGGGAATATGCTCAAAGCTCGGAATAAGCATAGAAGAACTTGAGACGTTGAATCCCGGCATTATGGATGAGGACTATGTGCTGAGAGCCGGCGAAAAGCTGCTTAAAACGCAGGAGGTGCCTTTCCTGTCGGTAAGTATTTCAAGAACGGAAACATACAACGTTGAAGTTCCGTATGAAACGAAATATGAGGACGATGATACACGCTATGAGGGTGTTGAAACGGTTTACCAGGAGGGCGAGACCGGTACGAACAAAATCACCGCAAAGGTGTATTATGTAAACGGCGAAGAGGTCAAGCGTACCATAAAGAAAACCGAAAGAGTGAAAGAGCCTGTAACGGAGATAATCCTTCAGGGTACTCTGCCTCCGCAGTCATCGCATTATTCAGATGCTTCTGCCGATACGGGCAAGAAGTATATATGGCCTGTTGACGGCGGCACATTCTGGGAGTGGGGCTGGTGGGACGGCGGTTATGCCGGACACAGAGGCGTTGATATAGGCGCACCTTACGGTACGGATGTATATGCCGGAGCAAGCGGTACTGTAATATTCGCAGGCTGGGACAACGGCGGACTCGGTAATGCCGTGATGATACTTCATCCCGACGGATACACAACGGTATATGCCCACAACAGTGAGATATTCGTAAGTGCAGGTCAGGAGGTAAATCAGGGCGAGTGCATAGCCGCAGTAGGCGAAACCGGACTTGCGTACGGCTGTCACTGCCACTTTGAAGTAAGATACGGTTCGGAAAGGCTGAACCCGAGATATTATCTCAGCGGTCTGCCGGATCCCGGATATTATTAATATGAAATTTAACGGATAACAGGAAACAACCGCTGTGCTGAGGCATGGCGGTTGTTTGGCTATCGGAATGCACCTTGACAATTTATTGAAAGTGTGATAGAATACAAATAAAGAGGGAACGAAAGACGACCGCTCCCGTGTTGGCTAAGAAATAACCGTCGTAGTTGGAAGCTGTGGGCGGTTATTTCTTTTTATTTGAAGAACTGATAGTAAATATCATAACTGTGAACGCAGTAAGGAAAATACCTATCTGTGTTAAATCGCTCAAGGTTATGTACATCAGCTACACCCCCTTTCAGATGTTTTCGCATCTTGGGAGATGTATTGACCGCCTGTCGTCTAAGGAACCCTCTTCGCTATTATATATTTCATCTGAAATCAACCGCTGTGCTGAGGCATGGCGGTTGTGTTTTATTGCGAAACGGTCATAAATTTTCTTCTCATTTCATAGATTTACTGTAGAGTACCCGAAAGGAAAGGACGTGCAGTATGAACGAAATTATGACAAGGGAAGAATTTTTAAAGGAACGAAATGCGGTGTGCGAGTCTGACGCTGTGGCGGGCGGGGACGATGTTTGCAAGGGGCAGGATGCGGATACGGCGGTTATGACGGAGGAAAACGGGAAGCTGAGTGCCGACGGTATAACCGTATCGGAAGTAGTGGTTAAAGGCAGGCGCAACAGGCAGTATGCAGGGCTGATACTCTTTATAACGGCGGTTGCCGGGGCTGTTGTCGGGGCGGTGTTTTACGGGAAGGCAACGGTGACCGTGCCTGATGAGATGCTGGAGGGCTTTCTCGAAGGAAGGATACACGGCGGATTTTTCGGGAATGCCGCCGCTTCGTTCATATCGGCGCTTATATGGTGCATTGTGCCGTTTTTAGCAGGGCTTTGCGCTGTGGGACAGCCTGTGGGTGCGCTTATACCGGCATTCAAGGGTATAGGCGTGGGAATGACGTTTGCGGCGCTTGTGAATATATACGGGGCAAACGGGATACCGGCTTTTGCGGTGTTTGTTCTTCCGTCCGCATTTATAGGAACGGTAATCTGCTGTTATCAGTGCCGTCTGTCCGTGTTATGCTCAAACAGTGTGCTGGCTGTGCTTAAAGGCAGGCGTGACGAGGCTCCGCACTATTATAAGATATATCTTGAGCGGTTTGCGGTATGCTGTATCGGGTGCTTTCTGCTGGGGATAGCTGACGCTGTTATAACTTTTTTATTCCGCCCGATATTCGTTATATGAAACACTTGAAATTTTCGTTTCACGGGTGTATAATGTTAACAGTAAAAATTGCCTTTGGCATGAAAGAAGGATAACATTATGGAAAAAATGGAAGTATTACTGGAAACCTCCGCACGTCACATCCACGTTACACAGGAGGCTCTCGAAACACTGTTCGGCAAGGGTCATGAGCTTACAAAGAAGAAGGATCTTTCTCAGCCCGGTCAGTTCGCCTGCGAGGAAAGAGTTACTATAACAGGCCCCAAGAGATCGCTTGCAAACGTATCTATTTTAGGCCCTGTACGTCCTGCTACACAGGTTGAGCTTTCGGCTACAGACGCACGTTCTATCGGATGTCCTATATTCGTAAGAGAATCGGGCGATATTGCAGGCACACCCGGCTGTAAGATAACAGGTCCTGAGGGCGAGATCGAAATCAGTGAGGGCGTTATCGTTGCAAAGCGTCACATCCACCTTGTTCCCGAAACCGCTGAAAAGTGGGGCGTGAAGAACAAGGATGTTGTAAGCGTAAAGGTTGATTCTGACGGAAGAAAGGCAATTCTCGGCGATGTTGTTATCAGAGTAAGCGAGAATTTTGCAGACGCTATGCACATTGATACAGACGAATCAAACGCTGTAATGGCCGCTCCCGGCATGATGGTCGAAGTAATCAAGTAATACGGCGTTACATATGACGGTTTTATCTCCGTGGCTTTGGGCTGCGGAGATTTTTTTGTGAATTAATGATAGCGAAAAAAGGAAAAATGTTTTCTATAGAAGGTTCTGCTGTAACGGAGGAAACTTACACAATAGATGAACTGATAAAAATCAGAACAAAGAATTAGTAAAAGAAATCAGCCTCTGCACGCTGTGAGAAACGCAAAAAGTAAATATTACGGGAAAAGTCAGGTGTAACGCTTGGCTTTTTCTTTTGTTTGTGGTAAAATATAAGCGGTAAGTCTAAACTAACTTATATTGAGGTGACACAATTGGAGATATTTCTGATACTGATGATACCGCTTATGGGAACAACGCTCGGCTCGCTTATGGTGTTCCTTATGCGTGATAAGGTGAGGGCAGGGACGGAGAAGCTGCTGCTTGGTTTTGCATCGGGAGTTATGATAGCGGCTTCGGTATGGTCGCTTCTGATACCGTCAATGGAACTGTCCGAACAGGGCTACGGGAAAATGAACTGGGTGCCTGCTGTGGTCGGCTTTGCGGCGGGGATTCTGTTCCTGCTTGGGATAGACAGCTTTGTGCCGCATCTGCATCTTGACAGCGATAAGCCTGAGGGCGTGCGCTCGGGGCTTTCAAAAACTACCATGATGCTGCTTGCGGTGACTATCCATAATGTGCCGGAGGGAATGGCTGTCGGTGCGGCTGTAGCCGGGTCAACCGGCACTGGCAGTGACAGCGTTACGCTTGCAAGTACATTTGCGCTGGCGCTGGGTATCGCAATACAGAACTTCCCTGAAGGAGCGGTGGTTTCAATGCCGCTTAAAAGTGAGGGAATGAAAAAGGGAAAAGCGTTTGTGATGGGAGTGCTGTCGGGAGTTGTCGAGCCGATAGGCGCGGCGGTGATGATACTGCTCGCTTCTTTCATCGCTCCGCTTTTGCCGTATATGCTGTCGTTTGCGGCAGGGGCTATGATGTATGTTGTGATAGAAGAGCTTATACCTGAGGCACAGGGCAAAGAGCATAGCAACATAGGAACGATAGGTGCGGCGGCAGGGTTTGTTGTTATGATGGTGCTTGATTGTACGTTGGGGTGAGAAAATGTTTTTGGTATAATGTGCTTCGATTATATCATTCAGCTTAGACCACGATAGCAAGCTACCGATAGTGCTATTTGTCGGACAGCACTTCTCGGGTTCGCTATTCTAATCAATACACCTGTCAATATGAAAGAGGGAGACAACCAAAGGGATCAGGTACAAGTCTGAGCCTCGCTTACGCAAGGCTCGTGCACTCCGCTAAAGCTCCGCTGGACTTGACAGCCCCTCTCCCTGTCCCTTAGGTTTTCTCCCTCTTGCTCCCTCTTTCCTTACCCATACCCACACCCCGTCGGGGTGTTGGCTAAACTCGAATAACCACCTGAACATTGTATATCCTGTCAATGCAGGGACGCTTAACGCTACACGTCCGCAGGTTAGTACATATATCTCAGGTTAGTGGCGTTTTTTGAAGAGTCAATGTTAGTGCAGTTGCATTGATAAGGTCACGAAAATATTAATACCTTGTCGGTAAGGAAAGTGTTTCAGGTGGTGTTGGTGACATATTTTACTGTGTGGCTTCATTAATAATCAGTTTGTCGATAGCCTGAATGCCCGTCCGTTGAGGACGGGCATCGGTTATAAACCTCTTATTTTCTTCCTATAATCTTCAGGTAAATTCCCGAGGTTATTTTATAGGCAAAAATGTAGAACAGGGCAAATACGGCAAAGCATATCACGTTTGCGATAAGAAGAAGTGTGCTGTCGGCAAAGCCAAACATTTTAACAGCTTTAAGTATTATCGGAAAGGCGAATGTAAGGTGTATGCCTGCAAAGATAAGAGGAGCAAAGAACACGGTCAGCACCTGTGAGTTTATGCTCTTCTTTATTTCCTTTTCCGTCATTCCGACGCTTCTCATCGTTGCAAAGCGTTCTCTGTCCTCATATCCCTCCGAAACCTGCTTATAGTAGATTATAAGCACGGTGGCAAAGATAAAGACAAGTCCTAAGAATATTCCGAGAAAGAGAAGTCCGCCGTAGGTCGCTATCATCACATCAAGGTTTTCGGTTCTGCTTTCGGCAAAGGGGAAGATATTCTCCATATTCCGTGAGCTTTTTGCCAGAATGTCCGTGAGGCTGTCGCACAGGGCTTGCTTGTCGGCGTTGCTTCCGCCAATGTCAAAGCCGAAATAATGCTTTAACCACGATGCGTTTTCGCCGTAAGCCTGACGGTTCAGCAGAAATATATCGTAAAGTGCATTATTATCGGGGAGAATAACGAAAAATACGCTGTAAACCGTTTCGCCGTAGGAAATATTTTTCGGCATAGGAACTGCCCTTGACTTATATTTCTTGCCGTTTAACATTATTTCGCTGTCGGTGCCGTCTGAGCTTGCCGTCAGTATTTCGCCCTCTGAGAGCGTTTCGTTCCTGCCGCTCGTTTTGTTATAATCATCAAGCGTGATGAAGAAAAAGTCCTTTATTTCAGATTGGCTGACATCTGCGGAATCTGTCGCAGGGGCTAAGTGGACGGTATTATCTGAAAAATAACCGCCGACTTCAAGATAATCATACGAAAGAGTGTTTAAGGGGTTATAATCATTGCTTTTCGCTGTGTCAAGCGCTGTGCCACACAGGTCGGAAATATTGCGTACCGTCTTATCTTCAAAGCTGTTGTAAGTGAGCGTTACCGAGATGTCACGGCTGCGGATAAACGTGCTTGTCTGTATCCCCGAAAAAAGACTTATCGTGGACGAAAGCATTACAAGCACCATAGTTGACAGTATGCAGATAGAAGCCAGTCCTGCGCCGTTTCTTTTCATACGGTATGTCATTCCGGAAACGGATACAAAGTGATTCGCTTTGTAGTAATATCTTTTGTTTTTCATCAGCAGTCGGCAAAGTGCGACAGAGCCGCTGACAAACAGCATATAAGTGCCGATTATTACAAGAAGCACCGCAAGGAAGAAATTCCCGACAATTTCAATGCCCGCCTGCGTCGTGACGGCGATATAATAAGCGATAGCAAGCAGTATCAAGCCGACTAAGGCAAATACGAAATTTGCCCGTGGCGGTTTTTCTCCCTGCTTTTCGCTGTGAAGCAGATTGATTGCGCTTAGTCTGCCTATGCGGACAAAGGCGCTCAGCAGAAGAATTATCGTAATGGCTGTGAATACTGCGGCGGTGATAGCTATTGCGCCTGCATCGACAGACAGATTGCCGGCAGGTTCAATGCCGAGAAGTCTGAACATACACAGCTCCGCAAGGCGTGACAGGAGTATTCCTGCGGCAAGTCCGCAAAGAAGCGATATGATAAGCGTGAAAAGGCTTTCGCAAAGGAGTATGCGTGCTATGTTACGTTTGTTCATTCCGAGAATATTGTATAAGCCGAACTCTTTGCCACGGTTTTTGATAAGCACAAAGTAGCTGTAGAAAAGAAAAATCAGGGAGAAAATGCCTATTACGATTATTCCGAGCCAAAGACACCACTGTGCGTAAACGCCTCTGTTTGTGTTTGCAATGTTTTCGCTCCTTGCAAGGTATGCCGTGATGTACATCATCATCACCATTGCAACGAAGGTAAGGATATACGGCAGATAAAGCCGCTTGTTTTTCTTCATGCCGTTCACGGCGAGCTTCGGGTAGAACAGTGTTTTCATCTGCGGTCACCGCCTGCCACAAGCACCGTCAGCGTATCGTTTATCTTTGCGTAGAATTCTTCCGCTCCGGAAATGCCTTTATATATCTGGTGGTAAACCTCTCCGTCCTTTATGAAAAGCACCCGTGAGGCACTGCTTGCCGCCTTTACCGAATGTGTTACCATAAGGATAGTCTGACCGTCACGGTTGATTTCACCGAACAGATTGAGAAGCTCCTCCGACGCTTTTGAATCGAGTGCGCCTGTAGGCTCGTCCGCAAGCAGAATATCGGGGTTTGTTATAAGCGCACGGGCGACAGCGGTACGTTGCTTCTGACCGCCCGATATTTCATAAGGGTATCTGTCGAGCAGGTCGCTTATACCGAGTTTTGCGGCAAGAGGGAGAAGCCTTGAGTTCATCTCATCGTAGCTTTTGCCCATAAGCACGAGCGGCAGAAAAATATTGTCACGCACGGAGAATGTATCGAGCAGGTTGAAATCCTGAAACACAAATCCGAGATGCTCACGTCTGAAAAGTGCAGAGTCGCTGTCCTTTATCTTTGTTATGTCAACTCCGGAGAGCATTACAACACCTGCGGTCGCCTTGTCAAGCGTTGCGAGGATGTTGAGCAGGGTAGTCTTGCCTGAGCCGCTTTCGCCCATAATAGCGATATATTCGCCCTTTGCGGCAGAGAAGCTGACGTTTCGCAGTGCGACATTCGGCTTTGCGCCGAGCCGCTGTGTGTAGACCTTTTTAAGTCCCGTTACTTCAAGTAAATTCATATTGTACCTCCTTTAAGCTATGACAATATTATAGCTGAAATAACGGAAGTGTGCCATTTATCCGTCTTACGATAAGAGCGTCCGTCTTACATTTTTGTAACATTGCAATTACTCGTGTCTTATTTTGCTTTCGGTAAGGTCGAGCATAAAGACAGAGCCTTTTCCAAGCTCGGACACGGCGGTAAGAGTAATGCCGAGCATATCGGTAATACAGCGGCAAAGATACAGTCCTATACCGCTTGCCTTCATATCATATCTGCCGTTAAGTCCTGTGTAGCCGTTGTCGAAAATTCTCGGCAGGTCGGCAGGGTCTATGCCAATTCCCGTGTCGGCAATGCAGAGAATCTTTCTGTCGGTGTCGGGCTTCATATAAATTGATACCGAGCCTTTAGCGGTGTATTTTATCGCATTTGAGAGCAGCTGTTCAATAATGAAGGACAGCCATTTTTCATCGGTGAGAACATCAGTATCAAGCTCCTTGTAATCAAGGCTCAGCTTCTTTCCTATAAACTGCGGCGAGAACTTACGCACCGACTTCTTTACTATATCATCAAGGCTGTAATGCTTTATCACAAGGTCGTTGCCGGAGCTTTCAAGCCGGACATAGCACAGCGCCATATCGACATACTGCTCAATCTTCATAAGCTCGTCGGACAGCCTGCGGTTACTTTCGCTGTCTTCTGACTGGAGCATAAGTCGCATTGCGGAGATAGGCGTTTTTATCTGATGTACCCACATAGTGTAATATTCGTTTGTCGCCTGCAGGCTGTTTGCGGATTTTTCCTTAAGGGAAATGCAGTAATCGCTGAGTGTATTTATCAGCCTGCCGTAATCCTTGTCATCTGCCGATACCGCTTTCGGAAGATTGTCGGCACTCACGGTTATCTCGTTTGCAAGACGGGTGAGGATATTATGCTTTCTGTACGCCTTTATAAAAGTGACCGCACCGATAGCCGTAACAGCGGCAAGCGACAGCAAAAGCGCATACAGCACAGGCTCTGAGGGAAGGTTATAAAGCGACAGCACCACAGCGAAAATTACAGCCGCAATAATAATGCAGACAAGCGTTATTATGCGGCTCCTGATAAAGTCAAGAAAGAATTTCATACTATCATATACCCCATTCCGACCTTGGTTGCGATGTAGTTTTCAAGTCCTATGTTTTCGAGCTTTTTGCGAAGCCTGCTGACATTTACCGTAAGGGTGTTCTCGTCAACAAAGCAATCGGTTTCCCATAATCTCTGCATAAGCGTATCACGGGAAATTATCCTGCCTGCGTTTTCCATAAGAGTGCGGAGTATGCGAAGCTCGTTCTTTGTAAGTTCAATCTTTTTATCGCCGTTTGTCACGACCGCCGATGAAATATCAAGTATAACACTGCCGTGGGATATAAGGTCGCTGTTGCCCGAAAAGGAGTAGGCACGGCGAAGCACTGCGTTTATCTTTGCGGTCAGCACCGAAAGATCAAACGGCTTTGCTATAAAATCATCTCCGCCCATATTCATAGCCATAACTACATTCATATTATCGGAGGCTGAGGAGAGAAAGATGACAGGCACTTTGGACAGCTTTCTTATCTCGCCGCACCAGTAGTAGCCGTCATAGAACGGCAGTTTGATATCAAGCAGTACAAGCTGAGGGTCGAAAGCGGCAAACTCCGCAGTGATATTGTGAAAATCCTTTGCACACTCTACTTTATAATCCCAGCCCTCAAGGTGCTTTTTCAGTGTCTGTGCTATCGTGGGGTCGTCTTCAATGATGAAAATTCTGTACATAGTCAAATTTCTGCCATTCTTATAATAAGTTCGTTGAATCGCTTGGAAAACACGGGAGGAATGTTATGGGCGGCTTTGTCCCATATCTCGTATCTGCAATTTTTATTCATAGCGGCAAGTCCTTTTACGCTGTCGTGTACTTCTGTCTGTTCCTTACTGCCTGCAAGGGCAATCATCGGGAAGTATGCGTTTTCAAAGCCGTTTATTGTTTCAAGCGTTATTCCGTTGTCAACGGAGCTTCTTACGGTTTCGATACGCACATTCTGCATCTGTGCGACAAATTCTTTTCTTTGCTCTTTGGGCAGTCCGTTCATAAATCCGATGAAACCGCATAATCGTTTGTTCTTGAATGACGCAAACTGCTTTTCGTTCATAGCCATGACCTTTGAGAGCATAGGCTCTTTCTTGATAAGCCACGGACTTACTATTATCGCAGAAGTAAAATACTGCGGATATTCCGCACACAGCTTTACGCTAAGCTGAGCGCCGAGCGAAAAGCCGACAAGCGTTACCTTTTTGCCGATGTCGGCTATGAAACTTGCAAGCTGTTTTACTGCCGTTTCGGTATCGAAAATCTCATCTGCGGCATCTCCGTAGCCCATGATATGCGGAATAATAAGATGATATTTTTCGGCAAGCGGATATTGCCTGCCGAAGCTGTGGACAAAGTTTGCCCCGTGCAGAAAGACGATCGTCTTATCGTTTTCTTTGCCGTATTCATAATAGTGCATACATTTCCCTCCGTGATTTTTCTTGTTGCTGTAATTATAGCACGGGTGAGTGGGATAGTCAAACAAAAAAGCCGTGCGGTTATGCACGGCTCCAGTTTGCAGAAAAAGTATGTTTTTGAAACAAACTTCTAACTCACTGCCCCTATCCCCCTGCCCCCTTTCCCCGGGAAAGGGGGATTTTACTGGGGCTACCGCCCCTAGTCCAAGCAAGGATGCTTGCAGTCAGCCACACAAAGCCACTGCACGATGCAGTGGCACAAATGGCTGACGACCTGTACGGGGGCTACGCCCCTGCGACCCCATTTTTAAAAATTATATAGGTTTTTCGACAGCCTGAAGCCGTGCGGTTATGCACGGCTCATTATATCAAATTATCCTATAACCTTCTTCGCAATATCTACCGTTTCCTTAGCGTCCTTTGCGTAGAAGTCTGCGCCTATCTTTTCGGCATATTCGGGTGTAAGTACCGCACCGCCGACAACCACCTTGCAAGGAAGTCCGTTGTCACGGATAAGCTTTATGGTTTCTTCCATGGATTTGAGCGTAGTGGTCATAAGTGCGCTTAGTCCCACCAGCTTTACCTCGTGCTTTCTTGCGGCATCGACTACCGCCTGATACTCAACGTCCTTGCCGAGATCTATTACGGTGTAGCCGTAGTTTTCAAGCAGTACCTTTACTATGTTCTTGCCTATGTCGTGTACATCGCCCTTTACCGTTGCAAGCACTATCTTGCCCTTGCTCACCGTTTCGGAATTGTTCTTTGCAAGGTGCGCCTTGATAACATCAAAACAGCTCTGCGCAACGCCCGCCGATAAAATCAGCTGAGGGAGGAATATCTTTCCCTGTTCAAACAGCGTACCTGTCTTGTCAAGCGCAGGGATAAGCCGCTCGTTTATTATTACCATCGGGTCGGTGTCGATAAGCAACTGCTCGGTTATCTTCGCCGCATCCGCTTTTAAACCGTTGTCGATGGCATATTCAAGCGTTACCTCGGAGGATTTCGGCTTTGCGACTGCCGTTGGGGTGTCACTGCCGTAAGCGGCGATGTATTCTACCGAGTTCACATCTATCGCCTTTAACAGCTTGAACGCTCTTACAGCGCCTGTCATAGACGCTACGTTGGGGTTTATAATCGGCAGATCAAGCCCGTTTTCAAGTGCCATCGTAAGAAAAATGTGGTTTAAAAGCTCACGGTTTGGCAGACCGAATGATATATTCGATACACCGAGTACCGTTCTTACTCCGAACCTTTCCTTTACCGCACGCACAGCCTTGAGTGTTTCGTTTACCGCAAGCTGTTCTGCGGACGCTGTAAGCGTAAGGCAGTCTATCGCTATATCCTCTTTCGGAATACCGATTTCCTCGCAACGCTTTATTATCTTTTCGGCAATGGCTACACGCTGTTCGGCTTTAGGCGGTATGCCGTCCTTGTCAAGCGTCAGACCTACTACTGCCGCACCGTATTTCTTTACGAGCGGAAGAACATTTTTAAGGCTCTCCTCCTCACCGTTTACCGAGTTTACCATAGGCTTGCCGTTATATACACGCAGTGCCGCTTCAAGTACCTCCGGAATGGTGCTGTCTATCTGGAGAGGTACGTTAGTAACGCCCTGAATGCTTTTCACAGCCTTTATCATCATTGCCTTTTCGTCAATGTCGGGAAGACCTACGTTTACGTCAAGTATATCCGCTCCTGCGCCGACCTGCTCTATAGCCTGACCTAAGATATAGTCTATATCATCGTTTATAAGCGCCTGCTTGAACAGCTTTTTACCGGTAGGGTTGATACGCTCACCGATTATCCTCGGCTGGCTTACCTCTACAACATTTGTGCCGCTGCATATCGTGCAGACACGCTCTATCTTCTTAGACTCGTACTTTCTGCCCTTTACCTTCTCGGCTGTACGGCGGATAAATTCGGGTGTTGTACCGCAGCAGCCGCCGATTATTCCTGCACCGAGATCAGCTATCTCAACGGCATAGTCGCTGAATTCTTCGGCATCTATAGAATATTCGCCTGTGGCAGGGTCGGGAAGACCTGCGTTCGGCATTACGATAACGGGTATCTTCGACTTTTCGCAGAGCGTTTTGATTATAGGCATAAGCTCCTTCGGACCCAGAGAGCAGTTCACGCCGACGGCACTTACACCAAGTCCCTCGCACAGCAGTATTTCCGCCTCGGCGGGACAGCCCGTAAAGGTACGTCCGTTTTCCTCAAAGGTCATACTGCATATTATCGGAAGGTCGCAGTTTTCCTTTGCGGCAAGTATAGCGGCTTTAAGCTCGTATAAGTCGGTCATCGTTTCAAACAGAACAACGTCCGCACCTGCCTTATAGCCTGCAACTATCTCCTCTTTGAATATGTCGTAAGCCTCTTCAAACTTAAGGCTTCCCGTAGGCTCAAGGAGCTGTCCTATAGGACCTATGTCAAGAGCGCAGAAAACGTCCTTTCCGCTTTCCTTTATCGCTTCTTTACAGTTTATTATTCCTGCGGTGATAATTTCATCTACGCTTTTACCGCTGTGGCTTAGCTTGTAGGAATTTGCACCGAATGTATTTGCGGAAATTATATCCGCTCCTGCGTCTATATAACTGCGGTGTATTTCTTTGAGCAGATCCTTTGCGGTAAGGTTTAAAAGCTCGGGAGTTTCGCCCGTCTTAAGTCCCTTAGCCTGCAGCTGAGTACCCATAGCACCGTCGAAAATCAGCAGTCCTCTTTGTTCAAGTAATGTTTTAATTTCCACAGTGACCTCCGCTTTTTCTGAATTTGCATCTGTCCTTCATATTACAGCTTTCACAGCCTCTTGTACTTCTGTCAACTTCGCCCTCCGACAGCCCTATAAATGCCGTTACTGATTTTGTAGGCACCATCATATTGCTGTTCATTACGGTAAGACCTATCCTTTTCTGAGCCTGCAGAAGCGTCAGTAAATCAAACTGTATGTCAAGCGGCAAGTCACCGTATCCGGGAGAATATCTCCATGTACGGCTGTTCGAGTGTACTTTTTCGAATATCTCTGTTTCAGCCCTGTTGCAGACCTGCTCTATTGCCGCACCTGCAAGGCTGTCAACGATAACTGCGCTTGCCATATCAGAAACCTGCAGATGTCTTAAAAGCACGTCTACTCCTTGTCCGAGCGTGGCACACATAAGCACTATCCTGTCGCAGTTCTTTAAATGAGCGGCGGCTGAATTGCCTTTAAGTATTATATTGCTGTCCGAAATTCTGACACCATCGTCCGTAAAACTTATCGGGTATACGGCATAGAGGTATTTCGGGCTTGCGGCTTTCAGAAGCTGTTTCTCGCAGGAATCAAGCATTGCGAGCATCTGCTCGTTATCCGTGCCGTCCTTACAGCCGAGATAACGCAGAGCCTCGTTTCTGTCTATCGGCTGAAGTATCATAACAGATCCTTAATCCCGTTGTAGATGCGTGATGCGACAGCGGGGTTATTCATAGCGTAAAGGTGTATGCCCTGCACATCGTTTGAAATAAGGTCTACTACCTGGTCGATGGCATAGGCTATTCCTGCACTCCTCAGCGCCTCGGGGTCATTCTCATACTTCTGCATCATCTTTACGAATTTTGAGGGCAGGCTTGCACCGCAGAGCGTTACCATACGCTCAATCTGCTTTTTGTTTGTAACGGGCATAATTCCTGCGGCGATAGGCACGTCTATGCCTGCGGCTCTTGCACGCTTTTCAAAATCGTAATAGCAGGAATTATCGAAGAAAAGCTGTGAAACAAGGTGAGATGCACCTGCGTCAACCTTTATCTTCAGGTTCTTTATATCTTCCTCGGCGCTTTCTGCATCAACGTGGGTTTCGGGGTAGCACGCACCTGCAATATCGAAATTTCCCTTTGACGCTATATATGCCGTAAGGTCGCTTGCGTGGGGAAAATCGTTCTTCGGTTCTTCATCGGGCTTGTTGTCGCCTCTTAAGGCAAGAATGTTCTCTATTCCGTTTGCGGCGAAATCGTCAAGCATAAAATCAACATCGTCACGGGTGCTGTTTATGCAGGTAAGGTGCGCCATTGCTTCGATACCGTGTTTTTCCTTTATATGCGACGCTATCTCGCAGGTGGAGCGGTTTGCACGGTTTCCGCCTGCGCCGTATGTCACGCTGATATATGCGGGATTTATTGCCGCAAGTCCCTCGATGGCATCATACACCGTTTCGATGGGAAAATTCTTGTTGGGAGGGAAAACCTCCAGCGAGAACACCGTCCTGCCGGGTGTGTATAAGTCTTTAATTTTCATCTTTTTGTTCCTTTATGTCACTCGTTGTCTTTTGCGAATGTTTATCTTACCGTACTGCCGTTGGGTGTATCTTTATCAAGGAATACGACCTGTACTTTTTCTCCTGCGTCACAGGCAAGAAGCATACCGTTGCTTTCTTCACCGCAGAGCTTTGCGGGGGCAAGATTTGCAACGAATATAATTTTCTTTCCGATAAGCTCCTCGGGAGTGTAGTATTCGGCAATGCCCGATACTATCTGTCTGCCGCCTCTTGCATCGTCCACCTGAATTTTAAGCAGCTTCTTTGACTTCTTTATCTTTTCGCAGGCTGTAATCTCGCCTGTTCTGAGCTTGACCTTTGCAAAGTCGTCTATAGAGATTATTCCTGCCTTGTCAAGATCCTCGTCCTCCTTGATTACGGTCTTGGGCTTCATAAGGCGTTCAAGTTCTGTAATCTCGCTCTTTATGTCGATTCTGGGGAAGAGAACTCTGCCCTTCTTTACCGTAACGTCTGCACGCAGAACGCCGAATGTGCCGAGCTTGTCGAAAGCGGTATCTTCTGCACCTGCGCCTATCTGCTCCCATACCTCAGGCATTGTAGCGGGCATAAAGGGGCTGAGCAGTGCAGAGCAGATACGAATAGTTTCAAGCAGGTTATAGAGTACGGTCGCAAGACGGGCGTTGTTGCTTTCGTCCTTTGCAAGTACCCACGGTGCTGTTTCGTCAATATACTTGTTGGCACGGGAGATTACCTTGAATATTTCCTCAAGTGCCTTTGAGTGCTGAGCCTGCTCGATAAGGGGAGTAACCGTATCGCACAGTGACTGAGCCATACCGATAAGCTGATTGTCAAGCTCGTCGGAAACTCTGTCTGTGGGCAGTGTTCCGCCGAAATACTTGTCAGCCATTGCTACTGTTCTTGAAACAAGGTTTCCGAGATCGTTTGCAAGGTCTGCGTTTATTCTTGTGAGCATAAGCTCATTTGTGAAGTTGCAGTCACTGCCGTAGGGCATATCACGCAGTATCTGATAACGTACAGCGTCAACGCCGTAACGCTCGCAAAGCACAAACGGGTCTACAACGTTGCCCTTTGATTTGCTCATCTTGTCGCCGTTGAAATTTATCCAGCCGTGACCGTAAAGGTGCTTGGGCAGGGGCAGATCGAGCATCATAAGGATTATAGGCCATACGATAGAGTGGAAACGTACAATTTCCTTAGCGGTCATGTGCATATCTGCGGGCCAGTATTTTTCAAAATCGTTGTACTTCTCGTTGCCGTAGCCGAGCGCACTGATATAGTTTGAAAGTGCGTCTACCCATACATAAACAACGTGCTTGCTGTCAAAATCAACGGGTATGCCCCAGGTAAAGCTGGTTCTTGATACGCACAGATCCTCAAGGCCCGGCTTTATGAAGTTGTTTACCATTTCGTTTACACGGCTCTTAGGCTGTAAATAGTCGGTTTCGGTAAGGAACTTTTCAATCTTGTCGGCAAAATCGGAAAGGCGGAGGAAGTATGCTTCTTCGTTTGCTTCTTTTACCTCACGTCCGCAGTCGGGACACTTTCCGTCTACAAGCTGGCTCTCTGTCCAGAAGCTCTCGCACGGTGTGCAGTACTTGCCCTTGTAGGTGCCTTTATAGATGTAGCCCTTTTCGTACAGCTTCTTAAATATCTTCTGTACGGTTTCTATATGATAGTCGTCCGTTGTTCTGATGAAACGGTCATAGCTTATGTGCATTGTTTCCCAAAGACGCTTGAAGTTGGCCACTATCTCGTCAACGTATTCCTTGGGGGTAACACCCTTTTCGGCGGCTTTAAGCTCTATCTTCTGACCGTGCTCGTCCGTGCCTGTAAGGAACATTACGTCATAGCCCTGCATTCTCTTGAAGCGTGCTATCGTGTCACACGCAACCGTTGTGTAACAGTGACCTATGTGGGGATTACCGGAGGGGTAATATATCGGTGTGGTTAAATAATATGTCTTGTTCATTCTATTTTCTCCTTGTTTTTAAGTGATATTCTGTCCGTGTTTTTTTACATTCGTGCAGTACCGCACATTCGGCACATATTGCACATTCGTGCATACACACCGTTCTTTGCGTTTTTAATTTTCAGGATCATAAGAATCAGTCCTTCCGAATGTAATTTATATGTTTATTATGGTACAGGTCATAAGTTCCTGATGCCCATACATAAATTTTAGTATACCACTATTTAGTCGGTTTTGCAATAACGCAAAAATTTTTGATGTAATTTTTACATTTTGTCTAAAAAACCCTTGATTTTTTTCGGTTTTTCTAGTAAAATATATTTGGTGTATTATTTTCGGCCGTTTTATGCCTTTTTCCGAGACTTTTCACAGGCTGATTCAAAGATACAATTATAAGAGTAATTTCCGCATACAAGGCAGTTACAGGGTTATAGCCTTCGGCGGACACAGGAGCAAACCATTTTTAAGATAAAAGAGGTAAGAAAATGTCAAACAGATTATTTCAGGGCGTAGTTCATCAGATGAGAGATACTATCGGTCGTGTTATCGGTGTTATCGATGAAAACAGTACGATAGTCGCTTGCAGTGAGCTTTCCAGGATAGGAACAAACAGCGACTTCTTTACAATTGAGCTTGGTGACTCACATGATGTGTTCATCCGTGACGGCTATACATATAAGCCCTTCGGCGTTCATGTAAAGCCCGATTATGCGGTATTCATCGAAGGTACGGACGATCAGGCAGCAAAGTATGCGTCTATCCTTGCTATCTCACTGTCAAGCATCAAGCAGTACTATGACGAGAAATATGACAGAAACAACTTCGTGAAGAATATTATCCTTGATAACGTTCTTCCCGGCGATATAACGCTCAAGGCAAGAGAGCTTCACTTCAATGCGGATATAAGCCGTGTTGTATTCCTTATAAGTATCGTTTCCGCAAACGAGGTTTCGGCTTATGACGTAATACAGAACCTGTTCCCCGATAAGAACAAGGACTTCGTGTTCAATATCACAGAAACCGAAATCGTTCTTGTTAAGGAAATAAAGGCAGGCATAGACAACAAGGACCTCGAAAAGCTCGCACGTTCCATCTCGGATACGCTTTCGGGCGAGTTCTTCACAAAGGTAAATGTAGGTATCGGTACTCCCGTTACAGGCATAAAGGATCTTGCCCGTTCCTTCAAGGAAGCACAGATAGCTATTGAGGTGGGTAAGGTGTTCGATACGGACAAGACTATCGTAAGCTACGATAACCTCGGTATCGCACGTCTTATTTATCACCTGCCCACGACCCTGTGCGAAACATTCCTGAAGGAAGTTTTCAAGAAGGGTTCAATAGAGTCGCTTGACCACGAAACGTTATTCACGATACAGAGATTCTTCGAGAATAACCTCAACGTTTCCGAAACGTCAAGAAAGCTCTTTGTACACAGAAATACACTGGTTTACAGACTGGATAAGATAAAGAAACTCACAGGTCTTGATTTAAGAGAGTTCGATCACGCTATCATCTTCAAGATCGCTCTTATGGTCAAGAAATACCTTGCCGCAGATCCCGTCAAATTCTAATGCGGCGGGTCGCCGCAGACTGTTCCGACCTTTAAAAAAGTAGCGTGTGTGCGTTACTTACGCTGACGGTCGGATGTAAACGGCGGTGCGAGGCACAAAGTAAGGCGGCGGCAGTGCCGCTGACTGTTCCGACCTTTTGAAACGTTATTTGTATTTGTAACGCAGTTAAACGGTCGGAAAATAATGTCAAATTTAATAATACCGGACTATTCAGACAGATACTTGATTGTGCTTGTCTGAATATTTGGTGTAAGAGTGTCATTGCAAAGCTGCGGATTATCGGCAATATCGGCCGTATATGAGGAGAGAAAAGTTGAATTACTCCACCATACTTTTGATCGTTGAAAAATAAGTGTTTGAAAAGTATTGTGGGTGCAGAAGGGGATAGCATTGTGATTCCCCCGGTTACGCCATAACCGGACTGCATCGCTGTGTGCCGTTATTGCACGGCAGGTATCAGGAAGGAATGGTAAAATGGTTGAATTAAAGAACGTTGACGTTCATTTCAAGGACGGAGGCGGAGTTGACGCTCTTAACGGTGTCAATCTCAGAATAGAGGACGGCGAATTTGTATTTATAGTCGGTGACAGCGGTGCCGGAAAATCGACATTGCTCAAACTGCTGACAAGAGAGATAGCGCCGACATCGGGCAGGGTATTCGTAAACGGATATAATCTTGCCAAGATAAAGAATAAGAAGATCCCGTATTTCAGACGTTCCATAGGAATGATATTTCAGGATTTCCGTCTGATACCGGATCTGAATGTTTATGACAATGTGGCTTTTGTACTGCGTGTTACAAACAAATCCAAAAAGACGATAAGACACAGGGTGCCTTATGTTCTGAATCTGGTCAAGCTGGCAGACAGGGCAAAATCCTACCCTGAGAAGCTGTCGGGCGGTGAAAAGCAGAGAGTTGCGATAGCAAGAGCCTTTGCGAGCGATCCTAAGCTTATCATAGCAGACGAGCCTACGGCAAACATCGACCCGGCTTTATCCTATGATATAGTAAAGCTGCTCAAGGAGATAAACAAGTGCGGTACTACCGTAATAATGGTTACTCATGAGCATAGCCTTGTCGAATATTTCGGCGGAAGAATCGTCAGCCTGAAAAACGGCGAAGTTATTTTCGACGAATATGTGGAAGGTGAGGCGCAGGATGAATAATTTAAGCTATTTGATAAAGCAGGGCATAAGATCGGTATGGAAGAACCGCTTCATGTCATTTGCCAGTCTCTGCATTATGACTGTCAGCCTTATTCTGGTCGGAATGTCGGCTATAGTGATGCTTGATTGCGGAATAATACTCGACAACGTTTCGGACAAGAACGAGATAAGCGTTTATCTTAGTGATGACGCAGATATAAAGCATATAGGCGAGGTGCTTAAAAGCAACACGCTGACGGAAAAGGTGGATTTCGTTTCCGCCGAAGAAGGACTTAAGAAGATGATCGAGCAGTACAGCGAGCAGAAGGAGCTGTTCCAGAATCTTCCGTATAATCCCGTTCCTGCGACCTATATGGTAACTATAAACGACCTTGATAAGATAAGCACTGCCGTTCAGCAGTTCAAGGCGATAGACGGCGTTTACAAGGTGAATGCGCCCATGGATTTCGCCGGATTTATAAAGGATCTGAGAACGACGTTTACAATTATCGGAATAGTGCTTATAGTGGCACTCGGTACGGTAAGTGTTATAATAATCTCGAATACAACAAGGCTCAGCGTTTTCTCAAGACGCAAGGAAATAGCGATAATGAGAATAGTCGGAGCGACAAATTCCTTTATAAAGACACCGTTTTTTGTGGAGGGATTGTTTATCGGACTTCTTTCGGGACTGCTTTCGTGGTTTGTGACAAAGCTCGTTTATGAGAATCTGTACAATCTGTTTACGCAGAACCTCGGAATGTGGAATGCGCTCGGAATGGGCGACATACTGCAGTTCTCGGAAATCGGCTGGTATGTACTGGCGGCTTGCTGCAGTGCGGGCGCACTGCTCGGAGCTATCGGCACGGTACTCAGCACAGGCAAATACCTTAAGGTATAACGGCGAAAGGATATAGGATGAAGCTGAAAAAAATTCTGCACTCTCTGACCTCGTTCGTCACAATATTTGCATTGACATCGGGTATAATCATAACGTATGCTCCGGCAGGTGCGGAGGATCTTACTGTCGATGATATAAAGGACAGAATAGAGCAGATAAAACAGGACAACGCTCAAAGACGTGATGAAATAGACCGTATCGAAGGCGATATAACCGATAAGCAGGAAAACCTCGACAAAGCTGCCGGTCTGCTGAACGAGCAGAAGGAGCTTGTTGACTACTACTACAATCTTGTTTATTACAAAAATCAGGATATAAGCACTCTGCAGGGCAACATAGACACGCTCACAGACGAGATAGCGCAAAAGGACGAGGCTATAGCAAAAGTCGAGGCCGACATTGCCGAGCTTGACAAGGAGAACAAGCAGAACCTTGAAAAGTTTGCGCAGATAGTACGAACAATGTACACGACCGGCTCTGCCGATATGTTCGGGGTACTGGCAGGCTCTGCCGATTTCTACGACCTTATGATAAGCAGTGAGGTCGTTGGAAAAATAAGCGAGCAGAATCTTCAGTTCATGAACGAACTTACCGCAGATATGAAGAAGCTGGATTCAGACAAGAAGCTGCTTGAAACCGACAAGAAGGATCTTGAGGGCAAGAAGACCGAGCTTGATACGCAAATGACAAAGCTGCTCAGTGAAAAGGAGGAGCTTGACGGTCTTGTAACGGATGCCGAAAGTGCAAAAAGCACATACGAGTCCGATTACAACAAGTATTCGGCGGCAGTAAGCGAGCTTGAGGATCAGAAGAGCAATCTGCAGTATCTGATAAGCGTAAGCGAGGCTGATATTGAAGCGTATGAAGAACAGATAAAAGAAATCATAAAGCAGCAGACCAATCCCGACAAGGAATATCAGGAGGGCGAGTGGTACTGGCCTGTTCCGGGACGCTCGTACATATCCTGTAACTTCGGCTGGGACGCTGATTTCCAGAGAACACACAAGGGCATTGATATAGGTGATGCCGGTATTTACGGCGACAGCGTTCTTGCCTCAAAGGCAGGCACTGTAATAGTTGCCGAAACAAGCTACATACCCGGCTACAGCTACGGAATGTATGTCGTTGTCGATCACGGCGGCGGATATACCACGACCTACGCACATCTCAGTGATGTGTATGTATATGTCGGTCAGGAGGTAGCACAGGGCGAATCGCTCGGTGCTGTCGGCAGTACGGGATATTCGACAGGTCCTCATCTCCACTTCGAGATAAGACTTAACGGCGAACCCGAAAATCCGTTCAATTATGTTACTATGGCATAAACGGCATAAAGGAATTACAGACAAACGAACAAGGAAAGGGTGAATCCCGAATGAATAAAAAAGTATCGCTTGGTGTTATGATAAGTCTTATAGCCGTAGCGTGCGCTATTACATTTGTACTGACTATGACGGTATCGCTGAATATGTACAACTCAATGGTAGCGGGTATACAGGAACGGGAAACCATCAACGCAAAGATAAAGGAAATAGATACATTTGTCCGCAGTTCGTCGATATATAAGCCTAACGAAAACACTCTGATAACGGGTATCGCAAACGGCTATATCAGCGGAACGAGCGACAAATACGCAAAATATTACACGGCAGATGAGTATTACAAGCTGCAGCAGCTACAAAGCGGCGTGATTATCGGAACGGGAATCGAAACCGTTGTAAATGGCGATTATCTTGAGGTCACGAACGTTTATGAAGGCTCATCGGCTGAGGTCGAAGAAATAACCAAGGGCTGTACTATAACGGCGGTCGGCGGAAAGAGCATACTTGAGATAGGTGCCGAGCAGGCGCAGGCTCAGCTTGACGGCGAGGAGGGTACAAAGCTCTCGGTTACTTACAGCACACCCGACGGTGTTGAAAAGACGGTAACTCTTGTAAGACAGAGCATAAAGCTGACATCGGTAAAGGGTACGCTTATAGACGGTTACGCCTATATCAAGATATACACCTTCAACGAAACCACAGACGAACGCTTCATACAGCTTATAGACGAGTATGAGGCACAGTCGGTTCTCGGATATGTATTCGATGTGAGAGATGTGTCCGACGGTATCACAGAACCTGTGAGGGCAATGCTGAACCGTGTGCTTCCTAAGGCACAGATAGCAATTCAGGTCGACGCAAACGGCAGGGATACGAGCTTTATAGAAACAGACGGAAATCAGTTTGTAAGTAAACCCGTAACGGTGCTTACAAACGGAAACACCGCCTGCCTTGCAGAGATATTTGCAATAGGTCTGCGTGACTTCGCAAAGGCGTCTGTAGTCGGATCGTCAACAGCGGGAAAGTCACAGCTTCAGACAACGCAAAGCTTCAAGGACGGAAGTGCGGTTTCGATTTCTACCGCAAATATAGTGCCTGTCGAATCCGATGATTTTGAAAATACAGGAATAAAGCCCGACTACACAGTCGATATTACCGCACAGCAGGCAGAGCAGATAAAGTTTGCAGACAAGAAAAGCGACGTGCAGCTTCAGAAAGCACTTGAGATAGTGGCTACAGAATAAGGATATTAATGGCGGAAAACTCCGCCCGCATCATATAAAAATAATTATGGAGGTCATTTACAATGGCAACACAGACAACTTTAACATCGCAAGGTCTTAAGGATCTCGAAGAAAGACTAGAACACTTAAAATCGGTCACAAGAAAAGAAATAGCTGAAAAAATCAAGGTAGCTCTTTCATTCGGTGACTTATCCGAGAACTCGGAGTACGATGAAGCTAAAAACGAACAGGGTATTGTCGAGGCCGAAATCGCAGAGATTGAAGCTACTCTCAAAAACGCAAAGGTAGTTGACGAGGACGAGCTTTCTACAGAGCACGTTAACATCGGTAACACGGTAGTTATCGAGGACGAGAGCGGAAAGAAAATCAAGTTCTTCTTAGTAGGTTCAAAGGAAGTTGATATGAAGGCTATGAAGATTTCCGACGAGTCACCTATCGGCAAGGCTTGCATTGGCAGGAAACTCGGTGAGGAAGTATCGGTTGAAGCTCCCGCAGGAGTAAAGAAGTACAAGATAGTAGAAATAGACAAGTAAACTGAGAGGAAACAAAAAATAATGGAAAACAACAACGCAGAGCAGGTTGAGCTTACCGAAGAAGAACTTCTGGCACAGCTTGACGAACAGCACCGCATAAGAATAGAAAAGCTGAACGATTTAAAGGCAAACGGCAAGAATCCTTATGAAATCACAAAGTTTGATTTTACTCACAAGGCTCAGCAGATAAGAGATAACTTTGATGAGCTTGAAGAAAAGGATGTAATGATTGCCGGCCGTATCACAAGCTGGCGTGATATGGGTAAGGCCAACTTTATTGATATCCGTGACGACAGCGGAAGAATGCAGGTTTATGTCCGCATTGACGATATAGGCGAGGATAACTTCAAGGAATTCAAGAAGTGGGATCTCGGTGATATTGTAGGCGTGAGCGGTTTTGTATTCAAGACAAGACGAGGAGAGATAAGTGTACACGCAAAGTCGATAAAGCTCCTTTCAAAGTCGCTCCTTCCCCTGCCTGAAAAGTGGCACGGACTGAAGGATAAGGAAGAGCGTTACAGAAAGCGTTATCTTGACCTTATCGCAAACCCCGAAATCAAGGATACCTTCGTCAAGCGTTCAATGATACTGCGTGAGATACGCAGCTTCCTTGACAGCAAGGGTTATCTTGAGGTTGACACACCCGTACTGCACACACTTGAGATCGGTGCGGCGGCAAGACCATTCGTAACACACCACAACGCTCTTGATATTGATATGTATCTGCGTATCGAAACGGAGCTTTACTTAAAGCGTCTTATCGTAGGCGGATTTGACAGGGTATATGAAGTAGGCCGTATCTTCAGAAACGAGGGTATGGATGCAACTCACAACCCCGAATTTACATCTATCGAAATGTATCAGGCATACACAGACTACTACGGTATGATGGATTTAATAGAAGAAATGTACCGTACAGTAGCGCTCAAGGTTTGCGGCACTGATACAGTTCCTTATCAGGGTAATGAAATCGAAATCGGCAAGCCCTGGAAGCGTATGACTATGAAGGAAGCTGTAAAGGAATACACAGGTCTTGACTATGACAACTGGACAAGTGATGCCGACGCAGTGGCTCAGGCTAAGACAAAGCACGCAGAGATTGCCGACACAGCCACAAAGGGCGAAGTGCTTATTGAGCTGTTCGAGGAATTTGTAGAGGACAAGCTGATTCAGCCTACTATCATCTATGATTATCCTGTAGAAAATTCGCCTCTTGCAAAGAGAAAGCCCACCGACCCCGCATTCACAGAGCGTTTTGAATACTTCATAAATGCGTGCGAATTCGGCAACGCATTCTCAGAGCTTAACGACCCCATCGACCAGCGTGAGCGTTTCACAAAGCAGGTTATGGAGAAGAGAAAGCAGGGTGCAAACGCTCAGATAGACGAGGACTTCTTAACAGCCCTCGAATATGGCTTACCCCCAACGGGCGGTCTTGGTATGGGCCTTGACAGATTTGTAATGCTGCTTACAGATAGTGCAAGCATAAGAGATGTACTGCTGTTCCCCACAATGAAGCCCCTCTCGGACTAAAAACCCACAAAAATCAGGTTTTGACAGCGTTTGCAGCGTTTTGTTAATCCAAAAATGAAGCACGTCAGAGGGTTTACGACAAATTTACGACAAATGACTTTTTGAGCATCACTCGTCTTTTACGACAAATGCGTGTCGTAAATCACTGGAATCGTGAATTGTTAATCCAGTGGCTTCATTGTAAATTGAACAAAAAAGCCTTGTAAACTCGGCATTTAACGATGTTTACGACAGAACCTCGGACTGTATAGTTCGGGGTTCTTTTTTTGCATATTTGAAGCCGGCAACGTTTAAGGATATACTGTAATCGAAAGGAGGGACTACAAACGTTGATGAAGTCATCTTAAAGCTGATGAAAGCAAAGAAAAAGGCTTTCATAGTGCGTACTGTTTCGTAGTCATTTCCTTTTCAAAAAATAAAATATAAAGCTATATAAGCAAGCCGCTTATTCCTTTATCGGGATAGGCGGCGTTTTTATTTTTCCGACACAAAAAAATTTTCAAACTTTTTTTAAAAACACCCGATAATTTGACCTCTCCCAGTCCGAACAAGTGAAAGGGTTATTTCTTAACTCCGATTAGGAGCAACTCTTTCGCTGTTCCTTGACAACTGAATATATAGGCACATCGGACTTTAGTTCTGATGATGAGCCACCTTATCGGGTACGCCAAGACCGCCGTTTCTTAGGGCTCCCGAAAAGTCGTTAGACATTTTGGGAGAAGGAGGAGCAGTGGAATGAGCAAGTTTTCGTGCTTGCACGGAAATGAGCGATATGAAACTTGCGACGACGCAGCGAGAACTCCCGGTAAAAGTGTCAGGCTGCACCTGACACGGCGATGACAGTCAGAATGATAATGATACTTCTCTACGGAGCTGGCGGAGAACCCGGCAGAGGTGAAATTCCTATGACACGGTTTCGCAAACCGTGACCGATGTGCTTCCCACACAAAGCAACAGCTTTACGCAGGGGGTGTTGAAAACAAATACTGCGTTGATACATAGCCATCTAAACACAGTCGGCTATAAATCTATGGAAAGGAGGAAAGCCAATGCCTAACTGTAAAACCATTGCAGTCTGCAATCAAAAGGGCGGCACAGGAAAAACCACCGCAACGGTCAATTTAGGAATAGGGCTTGCGAAGCAAGGTAAAAAGGTACTCCTAGTAGACGCCGATCCACAGGGGTGCGGGTCTCCTGTGGAGACCTCACAAGCTTTTGCTTGTGAAGCACCGACCGAGCCGACAGGCGAGACCCTCACGACCTGTCTCGGGTGGAAAGATAATGACAGCTTACCTGCTACCATTACCACTAAGTTATCCGAGATAATGCGTAAAGAAAACGGAAACCCGTATTTCGGTATTCTGCATCACGAGGAAAATGTTGATTTGCTTCCGGCAAACCTTGAACTGTCCGCTATGGAAGTGATGCTGGTAACGACTATGAGCCGCGAAACGGTTATGAGAACCTATCTTAACAAGGTGAAAGATGATTACGAATATATCCTGATCGACTGTATGCCTTCCCTCGGTATGGTAACTCTTAACGCTTTAGCGGCGGCAGACAGCGTAATCATCCCCGTTCAGGCTCAGTATCTTCCCGCAAAAGGAATGACACAGCTTATGCAGACTATTCAGAAGGTCAAGCAGCATATCAACCCAAGCCTGAAGATTGACGGTATCCTACTTAATATTGTAGACAACCGGACAAACCTTGCGAAAAGCACGGCAGATGCGCTGCGGAAAAACTACGGAAGCGTGATTAAGATATATCACTCGGCCATTCCTATGGCGGTAAAAGCCGCGGAGGTAGCGTCTAAGGAAGTCAGCATATACAAGTATGAGCCGAACAGTCCTGCGGCAAAGGCTTACGCCGAACTGACAAAGGAGGTGTTAGCTGATGGCAGGAAGAAAGAGCGACTTCACTCTGCCGACGCTCGATGACCTGTTCTCTACACAGGAAATGAGAGACGAAGCCAAGCTTGCAAAAATCCGCGATATTCCTATAGAGCAGATTGACGATTTCCCCGACCACCCTTTTAAGGTGCGTGACGATGAAGATATGATGCAGCTCGTTGAGGGCGTCAAGGAGCGTGGGGTTATCACCCCGGCAACCGTCCGTCAGAAAGAGGACGGCAGATATGAGCTTGTATCGGGACACAGACGAAAACGAGCGTGTGAGCTTGCAGGCTTTGAAACGCTCAGATGTGAGGTAGTTGACCTTACGAGAGATGAAGCGACGATCTTAATGGTGGAAAGCAATTTCCAAAGGTCGCAGATACTTCCTTCGGAAAAAGCGTTCGCATACAAAATGCGTTTGGAAGCAATGAACAGGCAAGCAGGCAGACCAAAAAAAGAAAATTCGACACCAGTGGTGTCAGATTTTGAACGGCAACGAACAAACGAGGTTTTAGCAAACGAAGTTGGAGAAAGCCGTGAGCAAATTCGCAGATATATTCGCTTGGCCAATCTTGTCCCCGAACTGCTTGACCTTGTGGACGAAGGCAGAATGAAAATGCGACCTGCCGTTGAGATTTCTTTTCTCGACGAGGACTGCCAGCGTGATTTGGTAGATGAAATCGACCTGAACGACTGCACTCCGTCCCACGACCAAACAATCCGTATGCGAAAGATGTTTGAAGAAAAGAAGCTCACTCCCGAAGCCATTTCTGCGATTATGTCCGAGCAAAAGCCAAACCAACGCGAAAGAATCGTACTTAGCGGGGATAGGGTGCGGCAGCTGATTCCGAAAAGTGTTTCTATAAGCCAGACGGAGGAATATATCTGCAAGGCTTTGGAGCATTATGCGAGCTATTTGAGAAAACGGGCAGAGCGTGACGCAAGGTAGCAGGAGTAACATTTTCCGTTTCCCCTTCCTCACATTCTAACCCCTTAATACTTACTTACTTGCTGAAGAAGAATATATAAGCTATCTCTTAATATATAGCGATTATGGAGAATGCTAGTTATCGGTTCTATATGAACTCACGGTGAACTTGAGTACATGAATATAGCGCCCAAGTTGAACACCTCGAGCCGCTGAAGCTGAACAGTCGCGTCGCTGAAAATGAACACCTTCGTCGACCAGATTGAACATTGACAGTCACCTCATCGTATGATGCTAAAATGAAGATGCTTTACTCACATGGAGGATAGGGCAACGCTGAGGAGCGACCCGAGCGCCCTGTGAGGTTTGCAAGTGATGAGGCGGTGTCCGGATAAACGGCACCGCCTTTTTCATCGTATCCGCCCAACAATCCCCCGTCCCAAACAAAACACCCTCTGTCACCTGACCGGTAAAAGAGGGTAATGCTCCCTCTTGATTTTGCAAAAAACAAGCCCAAAGATAAAAGAAAAACAGCACAAAGAGCGCTTGAACTGGTCGGAATAAAAGAGCAGGCAGACAAGCACTGTAACAAGCTGTCGGGCGGACAAAAACAGCGTGCGGCTATTGCCCGTGCTATAGTTAACGATCCGTCTGTAATACTTGCGGACGAGCCTACGGGCGCACTTGACAGCAAAACCACCGAAGAGATAATGTCCGTTTTTGAAAAGCTGAACGAATCGGGCAAGACGATAATCATAGTAATCCACGACAAAGATATCGCCGCAAAATGCAGGAGGGTTATCGAGATAGCAGACGGCAGGATAGTCAGCGACAGTAAGAGTAAATAGCAGTGAAGTAAGCTATTTTATCGGTAGAAGAAACAGAACTTAACAACTATAGGTTGTAATATAGACTTGTTTCAAACAGTTAGGGTGTTACAAATTAAAATGTATCCGGAATAAAACATTCGGGAAATTACTCCGGCAGAGGAAATTTGTATTATCTCTGCCGGAGATATTAAGTCAGGGGGAAGCAACAATCATTGTCATCATACCACCGGGGAGTTATATAATTCAAAGCAAAATATGTTATAAAGCGATGGACTATTTTTGACAATCGTGATATAATTTTACTGTAATATTTGATTTATCTGTTATAACTTTTATTTTCACGGAGGAATTGCTTTGCTTTCGATATATCTCTCAATGGTCGAGACCGAGGAAGAAAAAGACTTGGTGACCGAGCTGTACAATACATATAAACAGATTCTGTTTAATGTAAGTATGTCTATACTGCATAATACAGCGGATGCGGAAGACGCTGTGCAGGAAACTTTTGTACGAATAATCAGCAATCTATCTAAAATTGACTGTGCAAATGAAAAACGCTCCAAAGCGTATATTTTTGTTGTTACCCGCAATATTTGTTATGATATTCTCAGAAAAAAACATAAGGTAGTTTTTCTTGACGATGATAGAGAACTGGTAGATACTAATGCCGTTGACAATACAGAAATTCTTACTGATGTTCTGACTGTGCAAAATAATATAAAAATGCTGTCACCTTTGCTGAAAAATGTGTCAACCTTGTATTATGCGGAGGAATTTACAGTAGAACAAATATCAGGAATGCTCGATATAAGCGCAGAATCTGTTTATAAAGCAATTTCAAGAGCAAGAAATATTCTATTGCAAAAACAAGGAGATATGAAAAATGACTAACGATGATGCTATAAAAATTGCTCTGAAAAATGAACTTATTTCAGATATCGAAGCTTATCAAACTCTCCCTAAGTATAAGATTTCACTTAAATTTGACAAAAAAATGAAGCATCTGCTTAAGAATTATGAAAATCGTGAATCAGCAAAGACCGGATATAAACGCATACCGCTAAAAAACCGCCTGCTTATTGCAGCTGTGATCATTCTTTCTGTGGCTATTATTACAGGCGGTACTTTGTATATCACCATGCGTTGGGCTGACTTCACGGTCAAGGAATATGACATTTTTGCGATGCTTTCTATCTCAAATGCCGAATCTTATCCTTTGAGTCTTGAAGAGCGATATGAATTCACATATAATGTTACAGGTTATGAAAAAGAAGTTATTGATGATGACGGCATTCGATTTTCAGTGAAATATTCAGATGCAAAAAATAAAAAGTGTATTTCATATTCACAGTCCATAAAGGATTTTTATACAACTGTCAGACTTAATATCGAAAATGCCATTACCTTACCAAAAGAAGTGATGATTAACGGAACAACCGCTATATATTATGAGACGTGTTACGGAGAAAAGGGAGTAATATGGGATATCGGTGATTACATAATTGAGCTTGCTGCAACCGGATTTAGTGAAGATGAACTAATTTCAATGACAGAATTTGTGGAAAAGGTAGAATAATCAGTTTTATTAAAAAATAATGTCCATTTTTGTGAGTTTCCTACGTTATATATATAGAAAAGGAGGAAAACGCATGAAAAAAATTGTATCAATTTTACTCATCTTCTCTGTTATTATCGCACTTTGTTTGAATGTATCAGCAGCATCTGTATATGATGTTGGTTCATTTACCAAAACAAGTTATCTTTCAATTACTAACGGTCAAGCGACCTGCAAAAGTAGTTACAGCGAAAGTAACGGTAATACTGCAAGTGTAAAAATCACGCAGTCTCTTGAAAAACATTCTTTTTTATGGTTCTGGGATACAGTCGGCGGAGAATGGACTACAAATTCTAAAAAAAGTTCAGTTTCGTTTACGAACTATAAAAGCGGTCTTGCAAGCGGTACATATCGTGTAAAATCGGTTTTCACAGTCACGACAACAAGCGGACAGACCGAAACGGTTACCGTCTACAGTGCAGAGAAGACAATCAGCTGAAAAAACAGCTGAAAAAACAGCTGAAAAAACAGCTGAAAAAACAAGATTTTGACAGCATAAGGCTGTCACGGAAAGCTCATTTTGAGCGGAAAGGAAATTTATTATGAAAAAAATAGTAAAACGAATAGCTGCTATAGCAGTCATTTCTTCAACTGTAATGTCATTAATGGCAAGTGCTTCTGCACTCACAAATAGTGAAACCGTAACTAATACAACCAAAATAGGCACAACATCATATACAACCAAAGGTACAAATGATATCTCGACAACCCGATATTCTTTTGTAATTGATCTTTCAACCTATGTAAGTAGCCCAAGTAGTGCAACTGCAAATGAAATTCATACACATTGGCAGGTATATGATTATTGGACAGGCGCTGATATAGGTACGAAGCAAACAGAAGATGGTTATAATACAAACAGAAAGGACGGGTATGACTGCGTATCCAGAACATATTATGATGATATAACCGTTCTTTGCGCTCATACCGCTTATAAAAACGGACAAACAATTATAGCAAAATATACCCAGACTACAAACTAAACAGGTGTAGTAATTTAATAGAACGATGGATTTTATGTCCATCGGTCAACTTATAATACGAAAGGAACAACCATGAAAAAATCTTCTGTATTATTATCGTTTGCTATAACCATTGCAACAGTTTTTACAACGTCCGGCTGCGCTATGCAGGAGTCATACGACAGCTATATACCCGACCCGTTTGAAACATTTGAATCAAACACCCTTATCGGCGACGATATTAAAGCAAACACGGCGGCTCAGAATCTGTCAAAATACTCAACAGGCGGTTATGAGTGTACCGTTAATGAAGGAAAACCGATAGTTTATACGGGAGAAAAAATAACCGTTCCTGTTGCTGTTACTGCCGATGATACAAATGAATATGAGATGTCACTCGGCATATCTGCCGTGATAAACGGCACTGTACAGACGCTGAGTACAGGTGGTATGCGGGAAAGCAATATGCTCATTTTCGAGAATATCGCTTCGGGTGAAACAATCGAGCGGGAGATAACTTTTGACCCTGTTATCAGCAGTGAGGATAAGGGTAAAAAGCAGCTGCCGATTACTTTTTTCGCTCACTTCAACGCCGCATATATACCTGATGAAAGCTACCCCACCTTTGGTATGACTCACCATGCCAATCATTGCCTTTATACCACGATAAGCCTTGACGGTACGCCTAAATACACAGATTACAGCTACGCTTCCGATATAAGCAAAGAGCTTATCACAAAAACCCTTTTGGAAAAGTACGCCGATAACACAGGTACTCCATTGAAGACAAGCGGACGAACAAGAGTAAATATGTATCAGAACACAAAGACCGACACGGGCGTTTTACGGCTCAGCGAGGACGGTACATTAAATCTCAATCTGATGCTTTATGAAAATGAAAACAGCGGTAAATACAGAGTTTCACTATACAAAAACAACGAACTAATAACTATAAACGGCAATGACTATATCGAAGCAGAGCTTGTAGACGGATATCTGTACACATATTCCGTACAGCTTGACAATATCGCTCGAGGTGACTTTATATATGCCGCAATACATAAAAACACGGGCGAGAATTTTGAAGAGTATGCTTCATTTGATATGACACAGCCCAAGCTTGTTGTAAACAGCGATTTTGAAGTAAAAGAGCCGGAAAGACCTGCCGGTACAGATAACAGCTCAGATACTTCCGACAGCACTCCGCAGGAAATAATAAACAACGGCGCTGTTGTGAAAAATACATCATTTACAATTAAGCTCATCGGATATATCGAACAGGACGGGAAAAGGCTCGCAGTTATTGAGAATAACAAAGCCCTGTACATTTCCGACATAGACGAGGATAAGCGTGTAAGTGAAATAGTACGTATTGAAGAATTGGAAAAGCAAGGCTATATGACATACTCTCTCGCCATTGACGGCACTAAGATGGTTATTAAGAAATATGAATATGAGGGAGATGAAGTAAAGAGCGGAGCGTATTATCTGCTGGATAGTGATTTTTCGGCTGTAAGCGAAGTACCTATGCAAAAAAGCGGAGAATTTATCATTGAAGACGGTATTATACTTAACGACTCGCAAAAGCTGATACATGAGGATATAAACGGCAGTACAACGCTATGCGTATGTGATTATAACGGCGAAAACAAAAATCCGATTTACACATTCCCGGACAATTACTATGATTACTCTCTTGCCACAGACGGCGAGCTGGTATTTTTCAGGCGGTGTAAAGAGGGAAGCACTACCGAGTCAGCCGTGGTTATAAATCTCAGCGACGGCAATACCGTAATATATGACGGAGACGGGCTTACCGATGACGGCGGCGGAATAATCAGCAGCGAGGGAGATTATATCTTCTTCCCTGATCATAAAAACACAAGCGGAAAGTTTGTTATCTTTGATAAGACCAAAAAAGAATTCCGTGAGATAAAGACCGAATATAAGACCGAGGGAAGTACAAGCTCGGCACTCTCTCCCGACGGTGCTTATATTGTTACCTCTGTGACCGAGATAAGTGCGGCTGACGGCAAAACCCCGACAGGCACATATTTAAGGATTTATGATACAAAAACAGGTGAGCTGTTCTTTGAAGAAGAGATAAGCGACAGCAAACTGAAAGTAGGCGGAACTCTGCTCGTCGGAAACGAATATGTGATTCTATCCACAACAAACGGCGACTACAGAATAAAATACAGATAACGAAAGGAAATAAGCTATGCAGTTAACACTTGAACATATCACAAAATCCTACACGAAAGGCAAAAAGCGCAAAAACGCACTTGAGGACTTCACGCTCACCCTCACCGAAGGAGTGTACGGACTGCTCGGTCCCAACGGCGCAGGTAAATCCACGCTTATAAATATCATCACGGGGATAATCGGCAAAGACAGCGGAAGCATAGCGTTTTCCGACGGCGGGGACAACAGCTTTTTGTCACATCTCGGCTTTATGCCGCAGGGCATGGACTTTTACCGCAACTTCACAGCAAAGGACTACATAAAGTACATCATGGCGCTGAAAAAATACTCTCCCGACAATGCGGACGAGTATGCTCTTTCTGTGCTTGACCGTGTAAATCTGCACTCGGACGCAGATAAAAAAATCGGCGCGTTTTCGGGCGGAATGAAGCAAAGGCTCGGTATAGCGCAGGCGATAGTAGGCGAGCCTAAGGTGCTGATTTTTGACGAGCCGACCGCAGGCCTTGACGCAAAGGAGCGTATTCGTTTCAGAAATGTTATAAGCTCCCTTGCCGCAGATAAGATAGTTATACTTGCAACGCATATCGTCACCGATATAGCTTATGTTGCGAAGACGGTCGTTCTTATGAACGGCGGCAAAATAATCAAAACAGGCACGCAGGAAGAGTTATGTTCCGATATTTCGGGCAAGGTGTGGGAGATAACCGCCGAGAGTGACAAGGTGATGGAATATATGAGTCGTATGCGTGTATCAAATGCGGTATCTGACGGCAGTAAATACACTTTACGCATAGTGTCGGACAATCTTCCCGAGCAGGGTGCAAAGACTGTACAGCCTACTCTTGAAGATGTGTGTATTTATTATTTCGGGGATATGTGATATGAAGCTGTTTAAATATGAACTGAAAAAGAATGTGCTTCGCTTATCGTTCTTTATACTTCTGCTTGCGCTTATCGGGGTAAATCTGTTCAAACAGCACGAAACAGCGAGATTTCTCGGCGACAGCCGTATTGCAATAGGCGTAGAGGATAAGTCGTCACTCGGCAGAAAAATGTATGAGGAGTACAAGGGAGAGTTTACCCTGCAAAAATTTGAAGCTCTCGGCGAATACCGTGATTATTTGCAGGATTATATAAGCAGCGACGAATACAAGCCTACCGAAGAAGCAAACGACAGATTTTTCACAGGATATGCGATGGGTGATCTGAATTATTCAGAAGAAACTGCCGATAAAATGAGATATGCCTATCTGTACCCAAATCAGATGATAGAGCTGAAGCAAAGAGCAGACGAAAACATTGAATTTTACACCGGCAGAAGTGATTTTGAGGTTAGAAAAAACGAGCTTGTAAAACAGCTTTATACAGGCAGGCGTATTTCCGCATACGGAAACTATGAGGCGTTCAGGCTGTACTTTGATTACGAGTTTTCCTCGCTTGTCATTATAGTGATGATTATTTTTGCTTTTGCGGCGTCGCTCAGCGATGAAAAAGCGACAGGCACGGATAGGATAATACGCTCCTGCCGCAGAGCAAAAAGCGTATTCCTTACTAAGCAGGCGGTAATGCTGCTTTTTATTACCGTGCTGATAGTTTTGTTTGCGGTTATGGATATAGTGAGGTTTAGCTCGTTTTACGACGGTTCGTTTATTAATCAGCCGCTTTATGCGATTGAAGAATACAGATATACGCCGCTTAATGTCACGGTATTCGGTGCTGTTATGCTTTCCTTGCTTGGAAAGCTGCTTGCGCTTGTTTTTATCGGAGAAATCGTACTGCTGATTTCTTCGTTTACAAAAAATGCGGGATTTTCGATAACGCTATGCTTTGCGGCTGGCGGAGCGATGATAATTATAAGCGAGCATATAAATCCGCTGTTTTCTCCGCTTTCGCTTTTAAACGCGGAAAGCTGGATGAAGGATTTTAACTGCGTCAATATTTTCGGCTATCCTGTACTGAGCTTTATTGTTCAGTTTGTTATCACGGCGGCACTGATTGCTTTGCTGACTGCTATCTGCTATTTCAGAGCCGGATATATAAGAAAAGAAAAGGGGGCGGTACAGTGATATTTTTATATGAGCTTAAAAAGATACTGATAAAGCAATATTCGCTGTTATTATATCTTATAGTTATTATTTTTGCCGCTTTTTCTCTTATTACGGCACAGCACCAGACTTACGGCTTTGCAACGGTCACCGAAAGGAACGAGTACCTTGAAACAATCACACCGTTCACAGGTGAATTGACTGATGAAAAAGCGGCGGAGATTACCGCACTTAAAGAAGAATATCTTGCCGCAAAGGCCGCTGTAAATGAGCTAAGCAATAAGTACGCAAACGGAGAGCTTGACGACGCCGCTTTTGAGCGAGAGATGGCACAGTACAATGAAATATTAAAGCGCGAGGAAATCATCGAGCAGATATTTTCACGCTATGAATATGCAGCGGCAGACCCCGAAAAGCGTATGCTGATACCCGCCGGGAGCGTACCTGTTCTCAGCGACACATCGGTAAACTTTCTTTTTTTACTGTGCATAACATTCTGCTGTGCGTATGCAGTAATGATAGAATACTCCGGCAAAAGCAGATACATACTTATCACGACAAAGGGCGGACAAAAAGCGACTATGGCAGCAAAGCTCGCTATACTGCTTTTGCTTACCTCGCTTACAAGTATAATAATATCCTGCTTTGATCTTGTGCGGCTGTCGGACGAACTGCCATTAGAGTATTGGGGATATAGCTTATGCTCTGTTCCTGCATTTGACAACACCGCAGTAGATATAAGTATTATTGGCGCATTTTTATCCGCACAACTGTTAAAGCTTATAGGCTATCTGTTTATTTGCGTTGCCGCCATGCTTACCGCTCATTTTACCAAAAACTATGTGGCGAGCGTGTTCCCGTTCATAGCTGTGCCTGTGGTAGCCGATTATCTTGCGGAAAGAGACAGTCAGGCTTTGTTCTTGCCGACGGGAATGCTAAAAGGCGCAGGATATTTCTTAGGTGATAAGGCGGATAAGGGATATGCGACAGAAGCCGATACGGTTATATATTTCCATCATGTTCCGCTCTTATATACGGTTATTATGACTGCGGCGGTCGTATTGTTTATTGTTATCGGTGCGGTTATTCTGATAAAGTCGGGCGAGAACAGGCTTAACAGCAAAAGGCACGGAGTGAAGCATATACCGAAGGCAGTTGTTCTGACACTTGCTTTACTGTTTTGCACCGCCTGCGGAAGTACACGACAGGCAGAATGTGTTGATGTCCTCTCAAACACCGAGAACAGCCGATATTCTTTTGAGCTGAAATATGAAGACGAAAAAGAGCTTATCGCAGTCACGGATAAGTCAAGCGGAGAAAGCTTTATTATTCCCGTGGAGACCTTTGTTGATGAATCCTATTCCATCATGTCTATTTATCCGACCGAGAACTATCTGTATTACATGAAGGGTCGTAACTCAGGGGTTTCGATATACCGCATAAAACTGTCCGATATGACAAGAGAGGAAATAATAAAATCGTCAGATACTGCGGATAAATCCATACTCGGACTTACCTTTTCATGGAGTGATACCGAAAACAGATTTTCGGCTGTCCGCTTGTTCACAGATGAAAAGAATATATATCTTATAGATAAAAACGGAATGGTTTTTGTGCTGAATCCCTTTGCCGAGAAAATAACCGACTGCACCTGTATTATTGAGGAGAGCGTACTCGGCGGATGTATTTTTGACGGTAAAGCTATCTATTATATTGATGAAGACGGCGTGCAGAAAATGTACAATGTTGTGAACAAGACATTTCGGATATAATCATTTAAGATATGAGGAGAAATATCAGCTGATGTTAAGATTATTCCTCGGGTGTTTAGTTTTAATAATTTCTTTCTGCTTTGCAGAAGTAACATGGGTGTATATCTGCGTTGTAGTTATAGAACTATGCCCTAGTAATTTCTGAATATATCTGATATCAACATCCTGTTCCAACAAGAGCGTTGCAAAAGAGTGCCTAAACATATGCGGGGTTATATGCATAGATATACCGCACGTTTGACAACAAGAATTAATCATACAGCGGACGGATTGCTCTGTCAGCCTTTTGCCATATTTGTTTACAAAAAAATATCCGCAGTCCGAGATTTTTTCCGCATAGATAAAGTAATAATCGGAAAGAATAGTGAGTACTGATGTGTTTTCAATAGGTATTATACGTTCTTTTGAGCCTTTTCCGTAAAGCTTAACCGATTTGCCTATAAAATCAACATCTTGCGAGTGCAAATTGCAGATTTCAGCCACTCTCGCTCCTGTTGCAAACAGCAATTCAAGAACCGCGGCATTGCGTATTGCGCAGTTTTTCTTATAGTCGGTGTTTGATTTTTCTATTTGCAAATATGCAAAACAGAGAATCTCGCCAATTGTGTCCAAAGGAATGGTTTTTGGCAGTATAACAGGTTCTTTGATTGATGTTTCAATTTTATCAAACGGATTGCAATCAATAATATCCCGAATAAGCAGATAGTGAGTAAATGCCTTGAGCGTTGCCAGCTTTCGTTTAACTGTTTTGGGTTTATAGGATTTATTCAAGTGCTCTATGTAGTTCCATAAGCTCTGCTTTGAAAGCTCCGATGTAAAGCATTGAAACTGTATCAAATCAATACATTAAGCACTAATTGTCTTATCGCTTAGCTTCTTGTGGTAACGGCAATAATTTGTAAATCTGTTGATATGGTCTTTAAATTCAATCATCATGACCTCCGAGTATAACTGAAAAATATTGGGTGAAGCCCAGTAAGATTTTTTACAGAATAAATTATATAAAGAGATCAAAGGAAATTCAAGATGTTCTGGGTGCATTTGGAATAGCCTTTTAAATATATGTGTTAATCAGTTTTCGAGTTTGAAATCAACCTTTTGAGAGTTGTTCATTAACGGAGGGGATAAGGATGTAAAGCTAACATAAAAATTGGTTTTTGATAGCACGATTGAGTTCGTGTGTAGAAAGGGATACGCTTATAAAGCGGAAAAACAGATGATAACTATAAATTATCATCGGTTAAAACAAAGCCGCTAGAGCAATCTAGTATACACGCACAACATTTCAAACGCTTGCCAGAACTTGTTATTGCGTCTCCCCTTTAACATCAATATCCAAAGATAAAGTTAAGAGATTATTCTTTATGAGTAATTGAGATCTAATATGGATCTTCTGCTATATATAAATAAAAACACGCTTGCTGCGTGGCGAAATTTGCCATGTGACAAGCGTGTTTTTTTATTTATCAAACATAAAACACAGGTATGTCGCAGTCCCCCACTATCAATCATAAAAAAGATTGATAAGGAGAAAAGCGTCATGAAATCCGGCAATAAATCAATACGGATTAATGGTAAATCTGTAGAAGTCACAGATGAAGTGTATAAGGTATATGGAGATAATAAATACCATTCTGCATCCGGTGTTTACTTCTGCAGTTCGTGACGGATATATCCGCAGCAACCCTTCGGACGGCGTAATGGCTGACATTAAAAAGAGCCATACTTGGGAAAAGCCAAAGCGACACGCACTTACCGAGCAACAGCAAACCAAGTTCGTTGAGTTTACGACACAGTCCTATCAGTACAAGCATTGGCTGCCACTCTTTACAGTCCTGCTCGGTACGGGTGGACGAATCGGTGAGATACTCGGTTTAAGGTGGGAAGATTGCGACTTTCCGAATAGTATAATCAATATTAACCACACCCTTATTTATAGGAAGTACACAGACGAAGCATCACACTTCGCAATAACCACTCCAAAAACAAAATCGGGTGTCAGAATAATTCCGATGCTTTCTGATGTAAAGGCGGCTCTCACAGAAGAATACAAGGAGCAGCTTGAGAGTGGATTTAATGAGAGCGTTGTAGACGGGTATTCTGGTTTTATATTCAAATCAAGAGACAATACAGTGCTGTCACCGCATTGCGTCAATCGAGCGATAGACCGGATAATTAAAGCGTGTAATGCGAAAGAGGAAGAATATGCAAAAGCGGAACGTCGAGAGCCTGAACTGTTACCGCATTTCAGTTGCCACCATTTGCGACATACATTCTGCACTCGCTTTTGTGAGAACGAAACTAACCTGAAGATTATTCAGGAGATTATGGGACACGCGGATATTACAACCACGATGGACATATATAATGAAGCAACAAAGGATAAAAAGATGGAGTCCTTTGCAGGGCTTGAGGGTA
>OHRQ01000004.1_pt1 | contig 175564 bp, 139 predicted proteins | sample 1578471 | NCBI WGS metagenome assembly OHRQ01 (sample SAMEA3879602, study PRJEB24766) | human gut metagenome | biome: human-associated habitat; feature: feces | place: USA | collected 1985/1987 | reverse complement strand
ATAATCGCCCTCCACCTGAAAGAGCAGCTTTTTTTCCATTTCGTTTAATTCCATGGGGATCTCCTTTCTCTTGAAAATAGGTATGAAAAAAGGGCGCCCACCTATAAAAGTGAAACGCCCTTTGGCTTATACACTATTAAATTTTATATACAAAGCAAGTTTGCCGCTGTTATGCCACATTTTGCTGGTATCTCAATGTTACCTTTCCATCATTAAATGGGTGAATACACAGAAAGTCACAAATAAATGCCGGAATTAAAATAAGCGGATCCACTATCTCTAAGGCAATGGTTTCACAGTAACTTTTACATATCAGTCCTATTGCCTCAGGCGTCTCGTATGGTGCAAGCGGCATAAATCTTATCACTTCCGTCCCATCTGGCTTTGTTTCCTTTATATAATTTTGTACACTCTTAAAACTGCCACCATAAGTTATTCCTGCATGCTTTAGCAAATCCCTATGTAGCTGCAAAATGTGATTTGGACTTACATCAATATAATCATGGCTTTCATGAATCGTATTAAGCACATCTCTATAACCAAGAATCTCTTTTTCATCCCTGTTCTTTGGAGTTGTCTTTTCCTCAAACAACTTCTTAATTCGTGTACTTGTTGTGACAATTCCTTCAATCCTATTGGAAGCCTCAGTACTTTGGATTTTGGATATTTCAACCAAACGTTCAAGTTGTGCAGGTTTCTGGCGTACAAAAAGCTCCTGCCTTCCCTTACTCTCATGAATTCTTGAGCATAAAAGCAGTATATCATTATCCCAGCATTTTTCAGCTAAATTCTTATAATTAAACTTTCTCATAAAAATCTCCTTACAAGTTCATCCCATATTTTTAAGTTCAATTATATCATATTTTGAACTTGTTTCCAATAACTTGAACTACATTGTTTGTATATTATCATACAACATTTTTGCACACAAAACCCCACCGCATCATCCCAATGCGGCGGGGCTACATTAGTATAAATTCTATATCACAGCAATTACTTTATATCCATTTAGCCGAATAACGGAGTTGAGTAATATCTGTCTCCACTGTCTGGAAGAAGTACTACGATGTTCTTGCCTGCATACTCAGGGCGCTCTGCGATCTGCTTTGCTGCAAAGTAAGCTGCACCTGATGAGATTCCTACGAGGATTCCCTCTGCTGATGCGATTTCCTTTGCTGCTGCAAATGCGTCATCATTCTCAACGGCGATGATCTCGTCATATACCTTTGTGTTAAGTGTGTCAGGAACAAATCCTGCACCGATTCCCTGTATCTTGTGTGCTCCTGAAACGCCCTTTGAGAGGACTGGTGATGTGGCAGGCTCAACAGCGATGACCTTTACATCTGGATTCTTCTCCTTCAGATACTCGCCAACGCCTGTGATAGTTCCACCTGTTCCGATACCGGCTACAAATACATCTACCTTTCCGTCTGTATCCTCCCAGATCTCAGGACCAGTTGTGAGTCTGTGTGCCTTTGGATTGGATGGATTTACGAACTGGCCAGCTACAAAGCTGCCAGGGATCTCCTTTGAAAGCTCATCAGCCTTTGCGATGGCTCCCTTCATTCCCTTTGTTCCGTCTGTGAGAACTATCTCAGCACCGTATGCCTTGATGATGTTACGTCTCTCAACGCTCATGGTCTCAGGCATAACGATGATCGCCTTGTAACCCTTGGCTGTTGCTATGGATGCAAGACCGATACCTGTGTTGCCTGATGTAGGCTCGATGATGGTTGCGCCCGGCTTAAGTGTGCCGTCCTTCTCCGCATCCTCGATCATCTGGAATGCGATCCTGTCCTTAACACTTCCTGCTGGGTTAAAGTACTCCAGCTTCGCAAGGATATTTGCCTTGAGATCATTCTTCTTCTCTATGTTTGAAAGCTCCAGAAGTGGAGTCTTACCTATAAGCTCTGCTGCGCTCTTATATATATTACTCATATTATCGTACCATTACCTTTCCTGATATTTATTATGTTCACTATTTGTAGTCTTCTCTTATATTCTACTCATTGTCCGTCTGTTTTAAACGACGCTGGGCTTCAACATGTCATTCAAAATGTCATCCAAAGCCAGCGCCGTCGTATATTCATTATTTATATCGATTACTCCTGAATTGCCTTGAATGCCTCGTCAAGATCCTCGATGATATCGTCTATGTTCTCAGTACCGATTGAAAGTCTGATCGTGTTCTGCTTGATTCCCTGATCGATAAGCTCAGCCTCGTTCAACTCTGAGTGAGTTGTTGATGCCGGGTGGATAGCCAGTGACTTAACATCAGCGACATTTGCAAGAAGTGAGAATATCTCCAGATTGTCAATGAACTTCTTGGCTGTCTCTGCGTCACCCTTGATCTCAAATGTGAAGATCGAACCACCGCCGTTAGGGAAGTACTTCTTGTACAGTCTCTGCTGCTCAGGATCTGTGGATACTGAAGGGTGATTTACCTTCTCAACAAGTGGATGGTTGTTCAGGTACTCAACTACCTTGAGTGCATTTGATACATGTCTCTCAACACGGAGTGACAGTGTCTCGAGTCCCTGAAGGAATATCCATGAGTGTATTGGTGAGATCGTAGCACCTGTGTCACGGAGAAGGATAGCTCTGATTCTTGTGACAAATGCTGCAGGACCTGCTGCGTCTACAAAGCTTACCCCGTGGTAGCTCTCATTTGGCTCAGTGAGCTGTGGGAACTTGCCTGATGCCTTCCAGTCGAAGTTACCGCTGTCGATGATGACGCCACCGATAGTTGTTCCGTGTCCACCAATGAACTTTGTCGCTGAGTGAACTACGATGTCCGCACCGTACTCTATAGGTCTTACAAGGTATGGTGTTGCAAATGTGCTGTCGATAACAAGCGGAATCTTGTGTGCGTGAGCGATCTTTGCTATTGTCTCGATATCTGAAACCTCTGAGTTAGGATTTCCAAGAACCTCAATGTAGAGGGCCTTTGTGTTCTCCTGGATAGCATCCTCAAATGCCTGTGGATCAAGTGGATCAACGAATGTTGTATCTACATTGTAATCCTTGAGTGTATGTGCAAGGAGATTGTATGTTCCGCCGTAGATATTCTTTGCTGCTACGATGTGGTCTCCTGCAAGTGCAAGGTTCTGAATTGTATATGTAACTGCCGCTGCACCTGAACCAACTGCCAGTGCTGCAACGCCGCCCTCGAGGGCTGCGATTCTTCTCTCAAATACATCCTCTGTTGGATTTGTAAGTCTTCCGTAGATGTTGCCGGCATCCTTGAGTGCAAATCTGTCAGCTGCATGCTGTGAGTTGTGGAATACGAATGATGATGTCTGGTAGATTGGTACCGCTCTTGCATCTGTAACCGGGTCTGCTGTCTCCTGTCCTACGTGTAACTGTAATGTCTCAAACTTTAAATTTCTCTCTGCTCTTGTCTTCTTTGCCATGATCTTATTCTCCTTAAATTCAAATATTTTATCTGTCATGCGCACCTGCCCATTCATCTTGTCATGTATATGAGCTCATGTGGCATTATACTCTTCTTTATTATTCTCTGTCTATTATGTATGATCTGTTATTTATATCTGTGTCATGATTATTTGTTCTGTGTTTGATTTAACAGCAGCAACACATGACTTCTATGAAACACATTCGTCTGTCTTCGTTAAGGTACTGTGGCTTAAATGTACTTCCCAGCATATCAACACCTCTTTCTCGATTTTCGTCTTTGAAATTTGACTTGATCGCATCATTTCTGTGATTATTTTTACTTTTCACATAATTCCTACTCGGAAACTATGAATTAAGCATAGCTGTATATTACAGCCTAATTCCCACTTTGTCAATAGGTTTTTTATGAATTATCTTGATTGTTTTTTTTCAGATGTTATAATAGACATGTAAATGATGTGAAATCATCAGTAAATACAGGCATTTGGGAGGTTTATATTATGAAAGTATCCACAAAAGGGCGTTACGCTCTGCGTTTTCTTATAAATATAGCATCGAGGACAGACGGCAAGCCAGTGAGCATCAAGGATGTTGCCGCACAGGAGGAAATATCCGAGAAATACCTTGAGCAGATCACTTCTGTGCTAAACTCCGGCGGGCTGGTGAAGAGCACCAGAGGACCGCAGGGAGGTTATCTTCTAAGGAAAGCACCGGAGGACATAACTGTTGGAATGGTTTTAAGGCTCACTGAGGGCGGCATATCTCCTGTTGCGTGCCTTGATGCAGATGAATTCCAGTGCGAACGCGAGGCAAGATGCTCCACCATAGGTCTCTGGCGCAGACTGGACAAAGCGATCCGGGACGTGGTAGACACCACCACCATCGCTGACCTTGTGGCAGAAAGACCTGAGGCGGCAGATAACTATTGCATTTAAATCATATATACATGCTTTTGTTATATTTTTTATACTTCTGACTTCAACAGCCGTATGACCTCCTCAACATACGGCTTCACTCCTTCCCCAGGGAACACATCTTCCGGCATCTCAAATCCGTGTTCCTCACTGTACATATAATACCTGTTATCTATGTATTCACCATATTTTTCACAGAGATCATATACCTCCATGGTTCCGAAATCATCCAGCATCGTCACTGTCTTCACAAGTATGCTGTCACAGAAATCCTCGGCTATCTCCTCCACACCCATGCACAACATTTCCTCGGTGGGGCTTTTTTTATCTATGGAATATATCTGATCCATATACAGCATTTCACCACTTTCCAGGTCAATACTGCCAGCATCGCCATCTATAGACCATACCCTCGCATTATATTCCTTTGTCAGCTTTTCGCCTCTAAAATCCCAATATTTGATACTGGCCAGCTCTTCGCCGTCGGTGACAAGCTCAAAGCTGTTCTCCATGCACATCAGGACTTCGCCGTCAATTTTCTTGTTATGCTTTTCTCTATCCCGGCGAAGTTTCAGCCGGTGGTTATACAAGTCCTCAGCATTTTCTATGAATCTCGTAACGCATGTATACAGACATCGGATATCCTCCCTGTCCAGATCGATCAGACGGTAAAAATGTGCACTGTCAGGAACTGCCCCACAATTTGTTCCTATCTCCAGCTCATACCGATCCGGCTTGTCACACTCTGGGGATCTCTTTATCCTTCTGAGAACATATCCATCCTCCACATGTGTCCCCTCCGTCCCAAGACACAGCACTTTTTCGTACGGATCTCCGCTATTATTCCTCATGATCTGGGCATCTTCCATGTCTGAATCAAGTATAGTCCGTATATCCGCCTTGAGCTGCCGGACATTCGGGAAGTCGTATGCCGCCGCATTTATCAGAGTCTCCCACACCTCTCTATCGTTTTCTTCGTTATCTCCAGCCTTATCCTTTTCTGTATTTTCCAGGTTATTTCTCTTGCTTACAAGGAGCTGCATATGATAGTCAAATGACAGTATTTTATTCTCACCATTCTCAATGTCGAGTATATTATCTCCGTTCACGGCCTCCATATCCGGGCGTGTATAGCAGAGCTTATATGTGCCATTCGTCCAGCAGAAAATATCGTTAAAAAGATGACCGAGATAATCATCGTCATGCTTGCAGCCACTCTCGCGTATAAACTTATATCCCTGTCTCATATCCTGTGCCCCCTCACACTCGCATTTATTTACAAAAAAATAATACCCTGTCCTTGCGGACAGGGTAAGTGAACCTGTGGTGTAAAATTTTCACTCTTACTTGTGAGCCATTGTCTTGATCTCTGTGTCGATCTTCTGTACGAACTCGTCAAGTGGAAGAACTGTTGTGTCAGCCTCACCGTGAAGTCTGTATGATACTGTTCCGTTCTCAGCCTCATTGAATCCGATTACGAGAAGATATGGAACCTTCTGAACCTGACCCTCACGCATACGATAACCAAGCTTCTCTGCTCTGTCATCAAGCTCTACACGAACGTCGATGGCATCAAGGGCATCAACGACCTTGTGAGCATAAGCCATAAGATCCTCGTTGTCTGTCTTTACAGGCATAACTCTTACCTGTACAGGTGCAAGCCATGTTGGAAGATTGCCCTTTGTCTCCTCAAGGATGTAAGCCATGAATCTGTCGAGAGATCCAAGGATAGCTCTGTGGAGAACTACAGGTGTCTTCTTCTCGCCGTCCTTGTCGATATACTTCAGATCGAACTTGGCTGGCAGACAGAAGTCGAGCTGACATGTCGAGAGTGTATACTCATTTCCTACGGCCGGCTTAACATTTACATCAAGCTTTGGTCCGTAGAATGCAGCCTCACCGATCTCCTCTGTGTAATCGATTCCTATATCATCAAGAACTCTTCTGAGTGCATTCTCTGCTTTGTTCCACATCTCATCGTCATCGTGATACTTTACCTTGTCCTCTGGGTCACGGAGTGACAGTACGCATCTGTAATCTGTGATTCCGAAATCCTTGTATGTGTCAAATATGAGCTTAACAACTCCTGCAAACTCTTCCTCGATCTGGTCTGGTGTCACAAATATATGTGAATCGTTCTGACAGAAGTGTCTTCCTCTCTCAATACCCTTGAGTGTACCACTTGCCTCAAATCTGAAGTCGTGTGCGATCTCAGCGATCCTGATAGGAAGATCCTTATATGAGTGCATCTTGTTTGCATATATCATCATGTGGTGCGGGCAGTTCATTGGACGAAGTACAAATGACTCTCCCTCCATCTCCATTGCCGGGAACATGTTGTCCTTGTAGTGATCCCAGTGACCTGATGTCTTGTAGAGGTTTACTGTACCTACACAAGGTGTCATAACGTGGAGGTAGCCAAGCTTTCTCTCCTTGCGCTTGATGTAGTTCTCAAGCTCCTGCCATACTGTATATCCCTTTGGAAGGAACATTGGAAGTCCACGTCCTACAAGGTCATCGACCATGAAGAGCTGCATGTCCTTGCCGATCTTTCTGTGGTCTCTCTCCTTTGCCTCCTCAAGTAACTTAAGATGCTCCTCAAGCTCCTCCTTTGTAGGGAAGCACACACCATATATTCTCTGGAGAACCTTGTTCTTGCTGTCGCCCTTCCAGTAAGCTCCTGAATGTCTGATGAGCTTGAAGTTACGGCAAAGCTTTACATTGTCTACGTGAGGTCCACGGCAGAGGTCTGTGAAATCACCCTGCTCATAGCATGTGATCGTTCCATCCTCAAGTCCATTTATAAGATCGAGCTTGTACTCGTCATCCTTGAACATCTCAAGAGCTTCTTCCTTGGATATCTCCTTGCGGATGATCTTCTTGCCGCTCTTGGCAATCTTCTTCATCTCTTTCTCGATGGCTGCGAGATCTTCCTCGCCTCTGATAACGTCATCGCCGAGATCTACATCGTAGTAGAATCCTTCTGCAACTACCGGTCCTACCCAGAACTTTGCCTGTGGGTACAGATGCTTGATAGCCTGTGCCATAAGATGTGCACAGGAATGATTCAGTGTCTTAAGCTGTTCGTCTTCTTTGAAATTAACCATGTCAGTTCTCCTTCTTACTTCTTATAAAGTGAAAATACGTTGCAGACGCAGCAGACATCAATATATATTCTGCCCGGCGTCTGGTTATACATGAGCTTTCTGTAACAACTAAAAAAGCACCCCTAGATATAATCTATCTAAGGGTGCGTATGCACGTTTCCACCTTAACTTTTAACTCAATTATGCCTTTAACGCAGCTACGCGGTGACGCTTCTATCGCGCACGGCTCGGGAGTGGTCTTCATGTGATATATCATAAGCTGCTCCCACCATATGTTCAGGATTAATATTGATCCACATATGCAGCTCTCTCTGGATGCATCCACCACACTACTCTTTCCGTCTATGCCTTTGTCTTATCTGCCACCTAGTGTAGCACGATATATTTTTTTTCACAATAGTATTTTTTATTTTTTTGCCTTTATTTTTCAACCATTTTCAGCCAATCAAACAGCCAACAGACTTCTCTCTACCTCATCTCCATGGAAAGACTCATATCCTGGCCGTCCACCACAAGAGTTCCCATGCTGCCGCATACCACAGGTATCATCGGTGACAGGTGTCCGAGATCCACATCCATCACAACAGGCACATTGTATTTTCCTATGATTCCCAGCACAGCCTGATACTGGTCAAGACCCATCATCTCCTGTCCGAACTGCAGCGGTCTGCCGATCATAAAGCCCTTACAGTATCTGAACCATCCGCCACCATCCATCTGCCACATGGCACGTCTTATGGACATGACGTTCAGATCACAGGACTCGAGGAACCAGATAAATCCATCATCCTTATATTTCTCAAGGAATTCGCCAACATGGTCAAACTTTGTTCCTATAAGGTTCACCAGACAATCCATGCAGCCACCTATCATTCGCCCGCTCACCTGGAACTTCTCTGGATAGCCCTTTATCACCCTCGGCTCCGTGATGTTGTACGGCAGGAATGGATGCTCTTCATCCCTGAGGGACTCCTTCTCCCATCCGTCGTATCCGGCAAATGACAGTTTCTGTCCCTGAAGGACCGCCATCGCATCCGCAACTGATCGGTGCCACGGCTCCTGTCCAAATGCCGCTGCACACGGACCATATATGGATGCCGTATCGCACAAAGTGGTGAGCAGGAACGTGAGGTTTGTATTGTCCGAATATCCCATGAACCACTTAGGGTCTGCTGCCCTCAGCCTGTCAAAATCAATATAGTTAAGTATCTCACACATGAGCTCTCCGCCGCCGCAGGATATGAGTGCATCGTTCTTCTCCGATGTATAATAGTCATTTATCTCCTGCCCGCACAGCTCAGGCTTATTGCTGATTCCTATGCCTTCTCCGACATAACAGTTTGGTCCGATCTGTATACCAAACCCCATATTCCTGAAGTTCTCCTGCGCTCTGCCAAATGCAGTCTTATACGGCTCTGTATCACAGCCAAATGATGGCGCAACGAAACCTATCGTATCGCCCCTTTTTATAAATTTCGGAAATCTCATATATTATCTGCAGGTATCCCTGCTACCTCCTTCTACATCAGCTTCAATATCCATTCCACCACGAACACGGTCACACATGCCGCAGCAGCCACAACTATAAGTCCCTTCTGCTTTATTCCAAGTATGAGTGCAACCGCAAATCCACACACAGCGCTTATGACACTCTCCGTACTGTATAGTATGGACGGAAGTGTAAGTGCCGTGAGACATGAATACGGCACATAATAGAGGAATGAATTGACGAATCTGTTCTCTATCTTCTTGCGGAACGCCACCAGCGGTACCATTCTTATGAGGTAGGTGACAACCGCCATGGTTATTATATATATGTATATATTCATCACTGCACCTCCTCTTCCTCAGCAGCTCCCACAGGAAAGAATATAGCTCCTATCACAGAGGCTGCCACCGTGCTTATGATTATGGCAATTCCAGTCGATATAAACTTGAATATCGGAACGTAATACAGCACACATGATATAACTGCCGCCACAAGCGCGACTATGGCAACCGGTCTGGACTTCCTGGCAACCGGCATGACTATGGCGACGAACATTCCGTAGAGCGCCAGACTGAGTGCGCTGCTGATTGACTTTGGAAGAAGTCCTGAGGCAATCGCACCGAACAGGGTTCCGCCTGTCCAGCCGACTATCGGCAGCAGCTGAAGTCCTATCATATAGCCAAATGTCAATTCCTTCACATGTCCCATGGCAACCGCAAATATCTCGTCAGTATTTGCAAATGCGATCACAAGCCTCTCCTTGATGCCCACTGCCTCTCCAAGCTTCTGCGAGAGTGACAGACTCATAAGGGAATATCTCAGATTGATTATGAACTGTGTGAGTATCATCTCAACCAGCGTTCCCCCTGCAAGAATGATCTTGAGTCCGGCAAACTGTCCCGCACTGGTTACATTTGTCAGGCTTATGATGACCGCCTGAAAACTTGTGAGTCCTCCTTTCACCGCCAGCAGGCCAAAACTAAAACTTACCGCGAAATACCCCAGTGCTATCGGTATTCCATCCTTTAATCCTTTTCTAAATTCCATCTCTAATACTACTTCTTTCGTTACAAATTTGTGTTATCTCTTTCGTCTGCGTCCCCCACAGTCGTAGCACTTCACATACTTCCACACAAGCCTCTCCTTAAAGTTCAGACTCCAGTACGTGTATGCCCTTATCTTATTATAAAGCTTTCTTGCCATCTTTAACTGCTCGTCATCCGGTACGATCTGTCCGTACACAGCAGCCTGAACGCAAGCCACAAATGTCCTGAACTCATCTCCGCCTACAATCTTCACCCGTTCAGTCACAATATCCGCATATTCGCTGTCATCTGAGCCTACACCATCCGTAAGTCTGGCAAATGTGAGCATATCCCACATGGCAGCCGACATCTCATGCACGGCAGCTATACGATCTCTTCCAACAAGCTTGCGCCTACGCCGCGTAACGAGCACGCGTCTTCTCAGCATGACCAAAGCCATAAGGAGCATCGCCAACGATATGACTGACGCTGCTATCTTAAACGTTCTGCTGTCAAACAGCTCCGACAGGCCATTTGCATCACCGGAGCCACCACCTCCGGTCTGGTTCTGTCCATTTCCACCATTATCACCTGTGCCACTGTTTCCAGAATTGTTCTCAGTTGTATCCTCACTCACTGAGGATGCATGTTTTTCCGTAGTCGCATCAGCGGCATCTTCTCCATCATCATCCGTGCTCTCCTCCGAATCTTTTGTCGTGATCTCTGTTGTTATCTCTGTTGTTATATTCTCCGTGGTGAGCTCAGTGTCTCCGCCGCTTTGATCATCATCCTTGTCCTGACCATTCTGTGATCCTGAGTTGTCCGGTTCATCCGGGATACCAAGGGTATCTGCCCTGTTGCCAAGCGGGGTGGCATCAACTATCACCCAGTTTTCAGCATCCCTCTCATATGCCTCGATCCACGCATGGCTGTACTTTTCAAGTATATATGCATGATATGTTCCATCCGCCTGCCTCGTCCACGCCGATGAAGGCACCACATAACCTGTATTGTATTTTGTCGGTATTTCCATGGTTCTAAGACCTATCGCAGCCGCAGAGGCGTAATGCACACAATACCCCTCATGGCCAGTGTATAGCGCATACAGAACCGGATCCACGTCCGATGCAAAAGGCTTTGGCGATATCGTATAAGACATATGCTGTCTTATATACTCGACCACCTTATCCACAACGGCACTATCATCTGTTCCTGCATTCTTAGTAAGTTCCTTTATCGCCTTTCCGTATCCACTGAATGTATCACTGTCGTACTTGATCAGTATCTCGCTGTCCGGGCTGTATCCTATATCCCTGTTTCTCCATGTACCATTGTCGTATACGACATAACTTCTGGCTTTCACGTATAGATTGCCATCTGGCTTCTCATTTCTCGTTATCTCGTCCACAACCTCATCAGTCGGTTTCACCTCAGAGCCGTCGACCTTATAATATGTTGAGTAACCTTTTCCAGAGTCCCCAGAAAAGAAATATTCCACATTTTCAACCATCTCCACAAGCACACCTTGAAATTTTACGCCACGTTCATACGCGGCTGAGTATACCAGCATGGCCGTTATAATGCAGGCTGCAAGGGAGATAAGCGGAACCACAACATTCCATTTTATTGATAACGGCTGACCATTTCTCATGAGTACATATCTTGCAACTATGAGTGACAGAACCGTGAGTACGATTCCAGCCGGACTCACATGTACGTCCAACATGGCACCTGCCGCCATGAACAGAAATGCCAGCCCGACGCCTATCAATATACTGCTGCACCTAAATATCATATATGCGGCAAAAAACATGGCTACAGCCGTGACAAACAGAATAAACTCGTACATCGCACCTACACTTATGTAGTCGAGATCCACAGCTCCTGTCCTGACTCCATATGCCATTTTTATCTCGTAAGCAATGCTATATATCATACCTCTTCCGCCGGTGTAAAGCAGCTTTCTTCGGGCAAGTCCCCATACCAAAAGCGTACACACCGGAACAAGTATGTCTGTAAGTCTTTTTTCTTTTCTAAGTAGATACCAGCAGCTGTACACAGCCGCTATGACCAATCCTCCGATCACACATAACATCATAAGATTGGCCGGTTCCATATATTTATATATATCTGAGCTAAATGCTATATCCCCCACCAGATACGCAATTCCTGATGAAAGCATCCACACCGCCAGGCCCAATATAATCTTCAAATCTGCACCTCTATTTGCAACTACGTCTGTAACCTCACCTAAACTGTGAGACACATATGGGTAAGATCTTCCTTCAATGTCTCAAATTTAACATGATATCTGTCATCCCCGCACTGTATATTTCCTTTCATATCAACATCTATAAAGCTGGTGAAATCCTCGCCGCGATACTTCTCTCTGTACATGCCTATCACATCATACCAATCCATACTTCTCGCATCTACATAGGACATCCGAGCTGCCGCGTCATACACATCCTCTTCTTTTATTATCCTGTACCTGGTTATAGACATTTTCTCAGGATCATACCACGCTATAAAATGCGGTACCCTGATATCTATAAGTGAAAAACTTAAAGATACCATAGACTCAAGCACTGCCGACATGGCATGCCCATAATTCTTGCAGTCCTTTCCATCAAGGTTTACACATATAATGACAGGACACGACAATGTTTTGTTCATATCTCTCACCATTATCTCGTCCTGTCTCGCTGTCAGTTTCCAATGTATATTTCTCACACTGTCACCCGGTCTATACTCTCTGACCTGATAAACTTCGGAGGAGTCATCCCCCCGTATATCTGCATGATATACATCACTGTCAGTCACAAAGTCTCTCGTTTTTTTCGTGATATTTATAGGCATAAGGTAACACTGCGGCAACACATATACATTTGCCGAGTTCTTTATCTTCTTTTTTATATAGAACATATGAAATGCATCATACACCCTCACATCTGCCGCTGCGATCTCATATCTGCCGCTGACAGCAAGGGACATAGCCCCCTGACATACCCCATTTTCATTGTCAATCTGCCTAAAAGTGCTGTTCTGTTTCTTCTTCATACCCGCTGCCATGACCTTGAAAACTGCTGACACATAAGGTACCTGACCTGAGTTCGATCTCACGGTAAGTTCAGGATGAAATGTTCTGTTCTTCTCAACCACCGGTATGTTCATCTGCATACTTATGCCTGTCCTGAAAAACCTGGTAAACAGCCCCGCAAGGAGGCATACCAGGACTGCCAGCATAAGTGCAGCCACGTAGAAATAAGCCTCTTCCCGATTAATGATTCCTATATATATGCAGACCAGGATCAGTAAAATATATATTATTCCTCTTTTCATAATCTACCCACTATCTCCGCATCCTGCAACGGACTATCTTTTTGGACTGTTTCTTCGTCTCACAGTTGGCTTATACACATGCTCCATGATGTCCTTGAGCACAGCCTCCGGGGTAATATGGTTTACCCTTGCCTTGGCATTCAGAATGATCCTGTGTCGCACAACATCCTTCCATACCATCTGAACATCCTCAGGTATGACAAAATCTCTTCCGCTTATATATGCCCAGCTCTTCGCCATCTTCGTGAGGGCGATTGTTCCTCTTGGACTGACTCCCAGTTCAAGGCTAGGGTTGTCCCTGGTCTCCGTTACTAGCTGGCCTATATATGTGTACACCTCATCGCTGACCTTCACCTGTGTGACTTCCTCTCTGATCATGCGGAGCTCTGCCGCACCGATCACCGGATGGATCTCCTCAAATCCATTGGCTGATGTCCTTCCCTTGACTATATCCAGTTCGTTCTCTATGGATGGATAACCAAGCTTCAAGCACACCATGAATCTGTCCAGCTGGGAATCCGGAAGGAGCTGAGTTCCGGCGCTTCCTATCGGATTTTCCGTTGCTATAACTATGAACGGTTCAGGAACAGGATACGTGACACCGTCCACTGTCACATGCCCTTCCTCCATAACTTCCAGAAGTGCCGACTGTGTCTTAGGTGATGTTCTATTGATCTCATCTGCGAGGAAGAGATTGCACATCACAGCACCCGGTCTATACACAAATTTGTTCGTTGCCTTGTCGTACATCGTAAATCCTGTTATGTCCCCCGGTAATACGTCCGGTGTAAACTGCATTCTCTTGTTCTCAAGCCCCATTGCATTTGCAAATGCCAGAGCCATGGTCGTCTTTCCAACTCCCGGGACATCATCCATGAGTATATTTCCACCAGCGATTATAGATGCCATTATCTTGGCAACACATATATCCTTTCCAACAACGACCTTCTTTACTTCCTCTATAACGTCAAGCACCTTACCATTGTAATTCATACCTATCTCCATTTATCTTAACTTATCTCTATTTACCGAAATACTATATCTGTCTGTTTCACATTCAGACCTAATATATACATATATCGGGAGGACACAGCACGCTTCCTCCCGATATTTCATATTCAATTCATAAGCTGCGATTTTACTGTTTCTATGTTTCCCATTATGACTCTGTATGTATCATTGTCACCATAGATCCCGTATATCTCCTCCGCCGCCAGCTCGTAGTACTTGAGCGCCTGTACAAGATCTCCCTGTCTGTAAAAAGTCTCCGCCATAGCTGACAACGCCGCGCTGTAGTGATATCCGCGCTCCCCCATAAGCTGATATCGCCTGACTGCCTCAGCAAGTCTGTCCTTCGCCTCATCCAGCCTGCCCGCCCTGAGAAGACTCTCACCGAGGCTCACATAGATTATCGCTATCTCATTTCCCGCCTTATCATGTCTCTCTATGATGGCAAGTGCCTGTTCAAATGAATCAACAGCCTTGTCAAAATCCCCCAGATCCTGATAGAGCATGGCAACATTGTTGTAATATGTTGCCATCAGTATATCATAAGGACTCACCTGTCCCTGGTATATATCTCTGACCTGCCTGAAATAGGCCAGTGCCTCCAGAAGATTTCCAGCGGCTCTGTTGGTATTTGCCACATTCATCAGCGTTGTTCCGTATGACACAGTATCGTCTATCTCCATCTTCTCCGCCAGCCTTATCACCTGTCTACAGAAATAGAGTGCTTTGTCATACTCCCCTGTAGACCGGTGAAAGCTGATAAGTTCATTGTATATGGCCTGCATGGTTTCACGATCTCCGTCATACTCAGCCTCGCTCAGTGCCTGCGTCAGATAACGCTCAACCTCAGATATTCTGTTTTCTGCAAACAGCTTGTCCAGTCTGCCAAATATTTCATTGATGTTCATCCGGTCTTCCTCCGCTAAATAACGACCTCATTTGTCCATCATAACACAACGAGATTTGCCTTGTCTATATTGCCTGCTTCAAAGTTAACCGCATTGTCGAGGGTTGTCCTGCTTATCGCCTCCAACGCCTCCTCCGTCAGAAAGCCCTGGTGTGAAGTCACTATTACATTTGGGAAAGAGAGAAGCCTTGCGGTTATGGATGTCTCCAGGATATCATCTTCCCGGTTCTCAAATACATTTCCTGTCTCTTCCTCGTACACATCAAGTCCCACGCCGAAAAATTTTCTACTTCTTATGCCTGCTATCAAATCCTCAGTTTTGATCAACGCCCCTCTAGATGTGTTCACCAGTATAACCTTATCCTTCATCTGAGCTATGGTGTCTGCATTCACCAGATGATATGTGTCATCTGTGAGTGGACAGTGCAAGGATATGAGATCGGATACTCTAAAAAGTTTCTGAAGCTCCACATACGTCACAAAGTCCAGCTCCGGGTTTTTATACATATCATAAGCTATGACTTTCATCCCAAATCCATGACATATCCTCGCCATGGCTGCTCCTATCTTGCCAGTTCCAACTATTCCCGCTATCTTACCGTGAAAATTCATCCCCGTAAGTCCAACAAGACTGAAATTGTTCTCGCGAACCTTTATATAGCTCTTGTGCAGCCTTCTGTTCACTGCCATTGCCAGCGCCATGGCATGCTCAGCAACTGCCTCAGGTGAATAACCAGGAACTCTGAGCACCGTCATGCCACATTTTTCTGTGGCGTCAAGATCTACATTGTTGAATCCTGCACATCTCATGAGTATGAGTTTTACGCCGACCTCGCTCAGCGCATTTACAACAGCTGCGCTCACATCCGAGCTCACAAATGCGCATATAGCCTCATATCCTCTTGCCAGTCTTGCTGTTCTCACCGAGAGATCTGCCTCCACATAATCTATGCAAAGCTGTGGGTATCCACCTTTTATGGCATCAAATGAATCTCTGTCATACTTTTTTGTATCGTAAAATAAAATATTCATAAGCTTTTGTCTCCTCATCATAATTATCGTGATTTTCATTTGTAGTATACCACTTTTACTTCCTGTTTATCAGAAAATCTATTTTATCAAAAGCCTCATTAAAAAGGGACGTACAGAATCATATGATCCCGCACGTCCCGATCTATGTCCATTTTCTTTGAAAATACGTTACACTGAACCGTGATGACCGCCTCCCGACAATATTGCCGTGAGTCCCTGTGTCGGCACACCCACATTGTCGTCATAGAACACATTCGGCAGGGTAAGTGTCGCCTCGTAGATCTTTCCCTTTCTACATGTCACAAACGATCCGTTCATCTCCTCTGCCATCTTCTGGCATGTCAATGTTCCAATGTGTGTGCTCTCTGCCCTGGCACTCTCAACACTTATATAATTTCTAAAAAATATCCTTACTCTGCGGACATCAACATATACTCTAACATCTATCGGCTTAGTTTTGTCTGAATATTTCCGTATATTGGTAAATACATTGTCGGTTATCCTCTTCATCCCCTGTACATCCACCGATATCTCCGCTTCCCTATCTGATATGTCGACATTGAACTGATATCCATTCTCTCCGAGAAGTACCATGTACTCTCCAAGCATCTGATTGAGGAACGGTCCCGCCTGGAATGTCTCCATATTAAGCTCATCACTGCTCTTGGAATATACATAGAAATATCTGAACATTTTATCGGACATCATCCTGAGCTGTTCTGCCTTCTCCGAACTTATCCTGATGTACTCATCAAGTTCCTCCTGGGAGGAGTATTCCTTATTTTTCATAAGCTCAAGATATCCCGCCATGACCGTGAGCGGGGTTCTGATGTCATGCGCCATGGCCGTTACCAAATCACTGTTTGCCTGCCATGCCTCTTTCTCTCTGCTCAGCTGTTCTATGATGGTTGCTCTCATAGTGTCTATATTCTCCGCAAGCAGACATATCTCATCCTGTCCCTTTATCGTAATAGGTCCATTGATGTCCACATTCTTTATATCCATGACCTGATTGGTAAGTTTCCTGAGTCTTCTTATCTCTCTTCCAAAATAATATATTATTATCCCTATAAACAGCATACTGCAGAGCACAAATATCGCTACCCTACCGACTTCTTTCAACGTGTCATCCGAATAATCTACTATGCACACATCGAATACTCCATCCCTGAACAGAACTGGGTAGAAATCATAATCCACTTCCTGCCCCCCGGTATCCTCCGCATATTCCGATGTCTCCGGCTTCTCCATTATTGCAGTACCGCCGCTCGCTCCATTTGTCGCATTGCTCTGTTTCTTTGTAACACCGCTATTTTTGTTTGTTGTTGTGCTGTTGCCATTGTTCTGTCTTCTGATCTTCCTTATGGTACCTTGATTGTCCTGGATCAGGATTACCATCTCTCCCGTAGCAGAATTGGTAATCACGTACTTGTATGCACCACGCTTTTCTATCATCCACTGGGAATCAAACACTATATCATCATTGTTGTATATCAGTATATATACATTTTTATGCTTTCCCTGCCACGCCCTGAGTGCCCTGAAATCAGATGCCTTCATAGAATGACTGTTCACATAGGCGGCAAAGCTCTGGATCTGCTGCATAGAACGCTGCTGTACATTTGCATCACTCATGTAGACATTTGCCACATACGTGTCCAGTGCAAGCATCCCTGCAAAGAATGATATCACCGCCGTCAGAAGTCCCAGCACAACAACTATGAACATCTTGACCTTGAGCGTACGTCTGAATGTCTTATTCATATCAGTCTACCTGATATCCCTTTCCATATATGGTCCTTATGATCTCAGGCTGTGCGGAATTATCCTCTATCTTCTGTCTAAGTCTCAATATGTGCACCATGACCGTGTTGGATGATGATGGAAGATACTTCTCCTGCCATATATTCTCGTACAGTGCCTCCAGTGACCATGGCTTCCCCCTGTGCTCAACAAGGAAGAACAGGAGCGCATACTCCTTGTCGGTGAGTTTTACGATCTCACCATTCTTAGTCACTATACGCTTAAATGAATCTATGCTTATGTTGCCCACTGTTATGTTCTTGGCATCGACCTCTGACTTGCCGCGATACACTCTGTATCTCCTTATAAGGGCATTTACCTTTCTGTTGAAATCATTCTGGGTAAATGGCTTTGGAAGGAAATCATCTCCGCCCACAACATACGCCTCATTTTGATCCGGTTCCTTTGTCTTTGCTGTGAGGAACAGTACCGGCACGGAAGAGAACTCCCTTATCTGCTCACACGCCTCAGTTCCAGACAGCTTTGGCATCATGATGTCCATGACTATGAGATCTATATCACTGTTGGCTCTGACTGTCTCCACCGCCTCAACTCCGTCTGCCGCCTCAACGACCTCATATCCGAGTCTCTTCAGATATATGTTGAGCAAAGTCCTTATATCCTGCTCATCATCCACCACGAGAACCTTTATGGATTCGTTCTCATTCATATTTTCTACTGTATTTTCCATATTCATGCTCCTTCGTCAAATATACACATTCATATCTATACCGGCGCAGTAAGCACTGCACCAAAACTGTGTACATTATAACAAATAATCGTCTGTTGATTACATCTATTTAATCTTGTTAAGGAATTTTAAGCAAAACAAAGCCCTCTTACCTGTTGTGATAAGAGGACCTCGCCTTTTCTTTATAAAATGATTGGAAGAGCTATAGTTAGGTGTGTCTAACTACCTACGAGTATATCCAAATTTTACCTGTGTGTCAATACATTCAGTGATGTGTATAGTGATAACATTTATCATTTCGCCCTAACTCACTCTCCGCGCTGCAATTTTACGTTTAACATATCTGACTGCTCCCATTATCATATCCCTGTATACTCCCGGATTGAATATGAGCAGCAGTGGGAAAAGTTCAAGTCTTCCCGCAAGCATGTCAAACATCAATACATATTTGCTAAATCCCGTCAACATCCCAAAGTTCTGTGTTGGTCCAACCTGTGAAAGACCCGGACCTATGTTGTTGAGACAGGCTGCCACAGCTGTAAAGTTCGTCACCAGATCTCTTCCCTCAAATGACACCAGAAAAACAGATATAGTAAATATACCCATAAGTGTTATAAAGTACACATTTACAGCCCTCACGACCTCATGCTCCACCGGTTTTCCATCCATCTTGATCTTCTTGATATTCTTCGGGTGGAAATACGAGCTGAGCTCCTTTACAACCGTCTTGAACATTATGATAAGTCTTGACACCTTCATACCGCCACCTGTACTTCCGGCACAGGCTCCTATGAACATCAGTATCACGAGCACAGTCTTACATGTCTGCGTCCACTGATCAAAGTCTGCTGATGCATATCCCGTTGTGGTTATGATAGATGCAACCTGAAACGATGCATGTCTCAGCGCATCCCAGGCATTTGACATGGTCTGCATAAGGTTGACAAATATTATTCCGATAGCTCCAAGGATTATCAGGAAGTATGTTCTTACCTCCTCCATGGACAGAGCCTTTCTAACATTTCTATATAGTATATAATAATAGAAGTTAAAATTCACGCCAAACAGCATCATGAATATTGTTACTACCCACTGTATGTAAGGCGAGAAACTTGTAAAACTGTCGTTCTTGATACCAAAGCCACCGGTTCCAGCCGTTCCAAAAGCTGTACATAATGCATCAAACAGGCTCATTCGTCCAAACAGTAAAAGAACCACCTCAAGAAGCGTCATGGCAAAATATATTGCATAGAGTATGCGCGCAGTGTGCTTAAGTCTTGGCACGAGCTTACCCACCGATGGGCCAGGGCTCTCCGCTTTCATAAGATTCATATTTGATCCTGATGCGCTGTTCATAGGAATGATTGCCAACAGGAATACCAGGACTCCCATTCCACCTATCCAATGCGTAAAGCATCTCCAGAACATCATTCCGTGGGACATCGCCTCAACATCGCTCAGGATACTTGCTCCTGTGGTTGTAAGTCCAGACACCGTCTCAAAAAGTGCATTTGTAAATGATGGGATCTCCCCAGATATTACAAATGGCATACAGCCAAATATACTGAGCAGTACCCAGCTAAATGCCGTAGCTATGCACCCCTCTTTCAGATATATAGTCTGATTCGATGGTTTTCTTATAGTCATAAGTGTACCCACTATCACACAGGCAAGGATGACCACAAGAAAGGCAAACCCTTCATGCTCCTGATATATAAGAGACGTGATACATGGTATGATCATCAATATTCCCTCGAGTCTCACGACCTGCCCGAGTATGTATATGATCATGGAATTATTCATAGCGCGCCTCCTAAGCCAGTATATCTCTTATATCTGTAAATCCCGTCTCCGTTGTAACTATCATGGCTGTATCTCCAATCTGTATGGAATCTTGTCCTGTAGGAAGAAGTATTGAACCATTTCTATTTATAAACGCGATAAGCAGATTCTTCTTGAGTTTTAGATCCTTGAGTGGAATATCCGTCACCTCAGACTTCACGTCGACCCTGAATTCTATCGCCTCTGCCCGCGAATCAAACATGTGATAAAGAGTCTCTATATTGTTGCTGTTAGAGTTCTGCTTTGCCCTGACGTATGCAACTATCGACTCTGCTGTGATACTGCACGGATAAACAACACTGCCAAGATCCAGACTGTTTATAACCTCGCGGAAATTGCTTCTGTTTATCTTGGTTATCGTCTTTGCATTTGAGTGCTTTCTCGCGTGCAGAGTGAGAAGGATATTCTCCTCATCTATTCCTGTCAGCGATACAAATGATTCGGTCTCGGCAAGTCCCTCCTCATTCAATATCTCCTGATCCGTTCCATCACCGTTTATGATGATAGCTTTTGGTAAAAGCACAGAGAGCTCCTCGCATCGTTTCTTGCTCTCCTCAATGATCTTGACAGATATTCCCATGTTGACAAGCTGTCCCGCCAGATAGTAAGCGACATTGCCGCCTCCTATTATCATGGTATCCTTGACTCTGGCAGTCTTAAAGCCTATATGCTCCATGAATTTTCTGGACATAGGTCTTGTTCCGACACATGACATTATGTCCCCTGCCTTGAGCACAAAATCTCCAGAAGGTATGTAAAACTCTCCTGCTCTCTCAACCGCCGCTATAAGTATATTGATAGGTTTCTGTTTATTCGCAAGATCCTTACCCAGATCAGCTATGCTCTTGTTGTCAAGGACATTCTTCTCCGGTATCTTGATCCTTGTCATCTCCGCCTGTCCATGTGCAAATGAATTGATCTCAAGTGCTGTCGGCAAATAGAGGACTCTAGACACCTCTATCGCGGTCTCAAGCTCAGGGTTGATGATCATAGTGAGTCCAAGTTTTTCCCTAAGATAACTTGCCTCCTTGCTGTAGTCCGGATCTCGAAGCCTTGCTATGGTTGCACAGTCTCCAACCTGCTTTGCTATAGTGCAGCACAGGATGTTGAGTTCATCCGATGACGTCACCGCAGCAATAAGATCCGCATTCTGTATTCCGGCTTCCAGCTGTACGCTGTGATTAGCCCCATTTCCGACAACCCCCATCACATCATACTGATTGGAATATGTCGCTACCTTCTGCGGATCCTTATCTATGATCGTTATGTCATGACCTTCATTCGCCAGCTGTTTAAGGATCGCAACGCCAACCTTGCCACAGCCAACTATTATTATTTTCAGTCCCGTCTTCTTGCTTGATTTACTACCAAACACAGGTCTATCCTCCTTGAATATCTTCATATAACTAAGCAAAGTATAACATGAAGATTTTAAAAATCAACCATCGCAGCTTTTCTTTACTGAAACCTTATACGAACATCCTTATTATGCAGCAGACCAGAACAAATATCACAAATGCAATGCCCACTATCATATTCGTTTTCTTACTGAAACCACGCGTAGGCTTCTTATATATACCATCGTCATTTTTATCTTTTTTGCTCTTTCCCATCTGTTCCTCCTCTCTGCCTCGCAAGACTCATCAGTCTCTTTATGAGCAGATTTACATTTGTGTGGCGTTTCAGCGAATTCTCCCCGCTCCTTATGAAATCCCAGGACTCATCATAGGACATATCCGTAGTCTCCGTCTCATTCTCAAAGAAAAACTTCTCCAAAGATCCGGACTCCTCATGAGCTATAGAAAATTCAAGAGCCTTTCTGGTCTTGTCATGCTCATTGAAATTGGCATCTCCATGCAGAAAATGATCCAGATTACAGGAAAAATAATACGCCGAATATTTTACCTTCTTACTTCCGATCTTGATGGATGTAAGCGATGTGAGCACATCCAGATTGTCACTCTTTCTGTGATTTCTCTCCACGACATGAGCCGGAATACCCGTCACTATGTAATCCGGATAGTATACCGGATCATCTGTCTCATTGCCGCTGGCCGCCACCAACGCATCATCTATATATACACCGTCCGTGTCTACAAAATGAACTATCTCCAGAATATCCTTTGGATATAATCCGGTTTGTTTCAAGAATGGACTGACCATTATCTCATCTATGAACCTCTCTATATTGTCCGGATATATACCATTCTTTGACGTTATATCTCCGCCGGCATGTCCATCGTCATTCATAACCATGGCAAATTCAAGCAATATATCAGGATCTATGTCCTCAAGCAGCTGTCCAAACGGAATCTCAAATGCATTTTTGTCGGACATTCCCTCGACCAGAAACAGCACGATCTTCTTCTTAGGTCGTTTCCCCATTATCAATCCCCGCCTTTCTGAACGCTGATACGACCTTGTATTTCTTGGTATTCCTATACAGCTCTTCGTCCTGTTCCCCCACAAGTATCTCTCTGAAATAGGTACTTCTCAGATTATTTGTGTTGCCAATCCCCTTCATCCTGATATACCTGTTCTCCGGATTGGTAGTCGTAAAGCATATAAAGTCCTTATCTATGACCTCCAACGGTCTCAGGTTATGCGATGTGAAAATAAACTGTCCCTTTCCTGATTCCTGGAATGTCTGCAGCACCTCCCCCAGCAGATACTCAAACACTCCTGCATCCAGCTCATCTATGGCGATCGTACACGACTGCTCATTGTACGCATCTATGATAAGGCTGAGCACTGACACGATCTTTCTGATTCCATCAGACTCATATCGAAACGGCATCAAAAGTCTTCCATCCGGCGCAGCATCGGCATTGTGCTCATTGCTCATATCTGATTCATTGCGGCTCGACACGATCTCCACAACATGCCCCATGCTGCCATCCTTCATCATTGTTGGAGAAAGCTCATGCATATTTACATTCAATCCCGGTACAATCTGACTGAGCACTATATTAATATTGTCAAACTGCGACTTGAGTTCTGAAAACACAAAATCCGGCATTATATTTGGCATGTCAGTCTTGAGCAGGTACCTGCCGCTCTGGGTATAAAGAGGAAGTCCATAGTTGAGCCTTATATATCCTGTAGACTTCGTATCCACCACATGAAGATAGAGCTGGCTGTAATACGCAAGCTCCAGCACGACCTGATAAAACTCCGAGTACAGCCCACAGTCATCAAATACCTTTGCAGCACCAAGGGAGAACACAAATGATGTTGATTTCTCCTCCGAAAGTCTTCTCACTATGTTCAGCTCATCCAGAGACTTCTTGTCACCCGCCACGAAAAACTTCTGCTTCGACACAGGGCCAAATGGTCTCTCATCCCCGGATGTATCTATGATCGGCTGCATTATGATCTTTCTGCCGTCAAAATCCCCTGACATGCTGAGTTTCTCGTCGCTTATCTTAACCCTGTACTTTGAGTGCTGCGAACTGCCGGCATCGTCTGCACCGTACTGTCCAAAGCCGCCAGGCTGTTCAGTTTCAACTGCCGAGAGTGCAAACTCATACACTGCCTTTCTTATATGCCCATCCGGGTACTGAAGATCAAATGTGAACTCAAGTCTGGACTTATCCTGTCCTTTTGCCACACATTCAGCGTATACTCCGGGTACTTCAACACCCATCATCAGCAATTTTAAAATAGCTAACGCCTCTATAAAACTCGTTTTTCCTGATCCATTCTGTCCATACAGCCCCAATATATCTGCTTCCGTTCCATACGGAACATATTTCTTTCCGCATGCAAATACTATCTCGCCATGCTCAACGCTCTTGAAATTATCAAGGACGGCCTTCTGTATCCTTATTGTAGGCAATCTGTCCCAATGGTCTTCTCTAAATTGTCTGATTCTCATTCACAGTCTCCTCAGATGTTATTGATTTAATACTGTAATTATATGTTTATCCACTTCATTCGTCAACAGACATCATTTTTTGAATTTTTTATTTTATTTTTCTTATCTCTTCTGGCCTTACCATTTCTATATCTTAGTGGAGACTCTCCCATAGCAGAAGAAAATCTCCTGATAAAATAGCTTACATTTTGATATCCCGATTTCATGGCAATCTCGGTCACCGACAGATCTGTGGACTCAAGCAGATGTCTAGCATACCTCAGTCTCACATAGTTCACATACTGGGTAAGTGTCATGTGAAATCTCTCGCTGAATAACCTTGACATGTATTTTTCTGACAAATGAAAATGTTCAGATAGCTCAGCAAGCCCTATGTTATCATGATAATTATCCTGTATATACAAAAGTATCTCCTTTTCCAGTTCACCTGATGCATTCCTTGTCAACTCTTCAAGCTGACTGTATTCAACAAGCAAATCCATCATCTGTAAAAGCCGGATCCTTACCTGTATCTGTCTGTGTGTACCCATCTTTCCATTCTCCTCCACAAGTTCATCAAGAATAGGTATGAGTTTTCCAAGCAGTTTTCGATCCGCCACCTCTGGTCTGAATCCCCGGGTGTGATTCCTGAGTGGGAAAAACACTTCATCCTCCAGGGCATCCTTGGTCTGAAATGATATAAATTCCAGAGGAAATATAAATGTAAAATAGTCCACAGGAGTGTCTGGGGCACTCATCATATGCAGCACTCCCGGACTTGCAATAAACACCGAGTCGTCTTCCCCTGTAAACTTCTGTCCATCAATCTCCACCGTAAGCGGACCTTTCCTCACATATATTATCTCCATCTCATCATGCCAATGGACCGGGATCTGAAATGCATGAGGAAAATATCGCATATGATACTCACAAAATGGATATTCTCTTGTTCCGTGCGGATGATTTTCCTTTAATTCTGCGTACATTGTTATCCCCTGATATTGATTTCTTATATATTGCGTTGCTTTTTATATCATGCAACTTCGTCATATTAACTCATATGTGGAATATGTGCAACTTTTAATTGAAATAGTACAAGATTCGAGCGGCACCAATGCGATATTATACAATTTAGTTATAACTCATGATTTTATACCCATCACCAAAGGAGTACTGATTATATGAAGAAATTATCCGCACTTTTTATACCTATATGTTTTGAAACACTATTCTATATGCTGTCTGGCATGGTGGACACACTTATGCTCTCATCAGTGGGCGACTATGCCGTGGGTGCTGTCGGAACCGCCAACAGCTACATAGGCATGTTTATCATCATGTTCTCCATCATATCATCAGGAATGATGACTGTCATGACACAGAACATAGGTGCAGACAGACCTGGCATCGCCTATCAGGCTCGTCAGCTTGGTCTTATATTTAATTCAGTCATAGGCGTGGGAATGTCTGTATTCCTGTTCGTCTTCTCCGGCGGCATTCTTGACATGATTGGAATAGCCGGAAATCTCAGGGAACCTGCCATGAGCTATCTTGAGATCGTAGGCGGAGGGTGCTTTCTGAACGCACTGATCCCAATATTTGCAAGCTACCTCAGAGCATTTGGACATACTAAGCAGCCTCTCATCGCTACCATAATCGGCAACCTTGTAAACTTCGCCTTAAATGCAGTTTTTCTCTTTGCGCTGCATAAAGGAGTGCAGGGTGTCGCTACAGCGACAGTCATATCCAAGGTTATCAACCTTGCAATTGTTATCTTTTTCTCCTGCACCCTTATAAAAGCAGGGAAAAATCCCGAAAGGCTTTCTAACAGAACTGTCCTTTCACAGATCATCAGAGTCGGACTGCCATCTGCATTCGAATCCGTTCTGTACAATGTCGCCATGATGCTGGTGGTCAAGTTCCTGAACCAGATGGATACTGACGGAATAAATGTCACGGCACGATCCTACGCAGTCCAGATAAGCAACTTCTCCTACTGCGTCGGCTCAGCGCTCGCCCAGGCAAATGCCATCATGACCGGATGGCATATCGGTTCCGGCGATATAGATGCATGTAAAAGAGATACCAAAAAGGCCGCCATCATCGGTGTGATCGTGGCGACCTGTCTTGAAACTTTATTTGCTGTCACAGCCCCATGGACCATGAGACTGTTTACCGACAACCCGGACATGGTTCATATTGTCACAAGGCTTCTTGCAATTGACATCATCCTCGAAGTTGGCAGAGTTACAAACCTTGTCTACGGTCAGGCCTTAAAGACCAGCGGAGATGCGGTATTCCCAGCTGTCATAGCAGCGGTCTTTATGTACGTGTGTGCTGTCGGCGGTACATGGATGTTCGGCCTGCACCTTGGGCTCCTTGCAGCCGGCGCCTACATAGGCCTTACCTGTGACGAATGTGTGCGCGCAGTGGGTATGGTCCTGCGCTGGCGAAGTGGAAAGTGGACAGAGAAGAAACTGGTGTAATAATACACTAATACCAAACATATTCCAGAATGTATCAACCCCATACTCCAGGCTTTTATCACAGGATTCCACCTATCATATACACCACAAATGCTGCAAGCCACGCCACAACACACTGCCAGATCACTACCATGACTGCCCAGCGGTGTCCCATCTCTCTCTTGATGGAGGCGATGGCTGCTATACAAGGCGAGTAAAGCAGGCTGAATACGAGCAGCGATGCGGCAGCTCTGGTTGTAATGGCTGCGGTCACTGATCCGTTAAACAGAATCTCGAGTGTGGATACCACGCTCTCCTTCGCCATGATACCGCTTATGAGCGACGTACATATTCTCCAATCGCCAAGTCCAAGCGGCTTAAATATCGGTACCAAAAGTCCGGCTATCGCAGCAAGTATGCTGTCCTGCGAGTCTTTCACCATATTGAGGTGCATATCAAAGCTCTGAAGGAACCAGATACATATAGTTGCAAGAAATATAACTGTGAACGCCTTCTGAAGAAAGTCCTTTGCCTTCTCCCACAGGAGCTGGCCTACGTTCTTCGCACCCGGAAGTCTGTAATTTGGAAGCTCCATGACAAAAGGAACCGCATTGCCCTTAAACAATGTGCTCCGGTAAATCATAGCTACGATTATTCCTATCGCAATTCCGAGGAAATAAAGCCCTGCCATAATAAGACCACCCTTTCCAGGGAAGAATGCGCTTACAAAGAACGCATATATAGGAAGCTTAGCCGAACAGCTCATGTATGGAGTGAGCAGAATAGTCATCTTTCGGTCTCTCTCACTCGGGAGTGTCCTGGTTGCCATAACGGCCGGAACCGTACAGCCAAAGCCTATCAGCATCGGAACTATGCTCTTGCCGGAAAGTCCAATCTTCCTTAGCAGCTTATCCATGACAAACGCGACTCTTGCAATGTATCCACTGTCCTCCATAAGTGACAGGAAGAAGAACAGGGTAACAATTATTGGGAGAAAGCTGAGCACACTTCCCACTCCTGCAAATATTCCATCCATAACCAGGCTCTTGACCACCACATTTACATTTGCTGCGGTGAGAAGCTTTCCGACCTGAACCGTGAGTGCATCTATCCCCATCTCCAGAAGTTTCTGAAGTCCTGCTCCGATCACGTTAAATGTCAGATAGAACACCGCCAGCATGATACCTATAAAACATGGGATTGCGGTATACTTACCCGTAAGAATGCGATCTATCTTCTCGCTTCTGATCCTCTCCTTGCTCTCCTTTGGCTTAACTACGCAGTTTTCACATACCTTTTCTATGAAATTAAATCTCATATCAGCTATGGCTGCACTTCTGTCAAGTCCTCGCTCTTTTTCCATCTGGATTATAAGATGTTCTATCGTCTCTTTCTCGTTCTCATCAAGTCCAAGCCTTTCAAGTATGAGATGATCTCCCTCTATGATCTTGGTCGCAGCGAATCTAAGCGGCAGATCTGCTGCCTTTACATGATCCTCTATGAGATGCGCCACCGCATGTATACACCTGTGAACAGCTCCACCAAACTCATTCTCATCACAGAAATCCTGTCTTCCAGGTTTTTCCTGATACTTTGCTATATGTATGGCGTGTCTTACAAGCTCATCCACACCCTCGTTCTTTGCCGCAGATATGGGTACAACCGGGGTTCCAAGCATTGCCTCCATCCCATTTACATCTATGGAGCCTGAATTGCCTGTGACCTCATCCATCATGTTGAGCGCAACGACAACAGGTATATCCATCTCGAGAAGCTGCATTGTGAGATACATATTTCGCTCTATATTAGTAGCATCAACTATATTGATGATAGCCTTTGGGTGATCGTCAAGCACGAAGTTTCTGGACACGATCTCCTCGCTGCTATAAGGAGACATCGAATATATTCCGGGAAGATCTGTCACGGAAGTATTCTCCCTGCCCCTTATCGGACCATCCTTTCTGTCGACAGTTACTCCGGGGAAATTGCCTATATGCTGATTTGATCCGGTGAGCTGATTGAACAATGTCGTCTTTCCACAGTTCTGGTTTCCAACCAGGGCAAATGTAAGTCTTGTTCCTTCCGGAAGCGGATCGCCATCCCCTTTGACGTGATATTTTCCTTCCTCGCCAAGTCCCGGATGTTCCTTCTCCTCTATTGTCTCAACCCTGATGTGAGCTCTGGATCTTGTCTCTATCTGCTCTGCATCTATCTGCTCTGCATCTGCTAGTCTGAGTGTAAGTTCATATCCGTGGATCTGAAACTCCATAGGATCACCCATCGGGGCAAGCTTCACAAGGGTGAGCTCCGCACCGGGGATAACACCCATGTCAAGGAAATGCTGTCTTAGCTCTCCTTCACCGCCAACGGTCTTTATTCTGGCGCTCTGTCCCACCTTCAAATCTCTCAGTGTCATAATTGATTATCCTTCTTTCATCATTCGTCCAGATTCATTCCCCGCAGTCTTTCAATGCCACAAAATCGTCTGTCGAATGCCGTCTATTTGTGTTTATTGATATTTTTTCTCAATTATAACACGATGAGTTCTATGCGCAATATATAGATCCTGATTATCGTCTATATTTTTACGAATTTTTCATTTGCTTCTCTGTCTATAGAAGTCAGTTCCTTAAGTTCCCTCACCGTAAACACACCGCAGACAATCGCAGTTATTCCATCCGCTATTGGTCCCGCATACATGACACCATCAATTCCCATGAACATAGGGAATATGATGATGAGTGGCAACAGAAAAAGTATCTGCCTTGTGAGTGACATGAATACACCAAGTTTTGCCTTGCCTATAGAATTAAAAAAATTGGATGTCACCGGCTGGATTCCATTTACGATGGTCAGGAACATGTATATCCTGAAATATCTCTCGGAAAACTGGAAGTACAGTTCGCTTCCCTCTCCAAATGCGCTGATGATCTGTCTTGGGAACAACTGGAATGCCACAAATGCCACAACCGACAGAGCTGATGCTGCTGCCAGCGCCAGAAGATAAGTCTTTCTCACCCTCCTGTATTTTCCTGCGCCATAGTTGAAGCCTATGATTGGCTGGGTTCCCTGGGATATTCCTATGACTATAGCCATAAATATCATGTTGACCTTGCTTATTATTCCTGAACACGCAAGAGGTATGTCTCCTCCATACACCGACTGTGCTCCGTATATTGACAGAGTATTGTTCATGACCACCTGGACTATCGCCATGGCTATCTGGTTGAAACACGCTGACGCACCGAATCTGAATATATTGCCACAGGTCTCACCTCGCATAACAAAGCTTTCTCTGGTGAGCTTTATTGTCTTGAAGTGGAACATATATCTGAGACTTATGGCAAATGATATGATCTGTCCTGTGATGGTGGCCAGAGCCGCACCGCGCATACCCATATCAAATCCAAATATCAGTATTGGATCGAGTATGGTATTGATGATGGCTCCTGTCAGCATGGATATCATAGAATATCTCGGACTTCCATCCGCCATGATGAGCTTGCTCATTCCGGTATTCGCTATCAGGAACGGAAAACCTATCGCCGTGATCCTTGTATACTCCTGCGCAAATGGCAGGACTTTGTCCGTTGCGCCAAATGCCTTAAGCATCGGTGTCAGGAAAATGCTTGTCACTAGAAAGAGTGCCACACCGAATATCGCCATGAGACAGATTCCATTTCCCGCCGACTCCGCAGACCTCTTCTCATCCCCCGCACCGAGCTTCAGTGAAAAGCTGGTCGCACTTCCTATTCCAAGAAGAAGCGATATGGCGGTACACGCCGTGGACAGAGGAAATGCTATATTTGTCGCAGCATTTCCCAGCATTCCTACTCCGTGTCCTATAAATATCTGGTCGACTATATTGTAAAGCGCGGTCACCAGCATGGATATTATACATGGTATGGCAAATCTTGTGAGCAGATGCGCCTCATTCTCATATCCAATGGGATTGTTCTGATTTTCGTTTGTCTTTGTATTATCGGTTGCCATATTTTTGTATTGCCTTCCTGTCTGTGTCGTATTTCTGTCTGTGTAATATTTCTGTCTGTATTATCTTATATATACTGTCTACAATTACAGTTCTGCCTATAATAATTCTACATCATTTTTATATTCGCATTTTTCACTCCATATTTTTTTAGGTCTACACGGCCATTCTCGACCTCTATGCCGTCCGCTCTGAGCCGTTCTGCCTGGACATCCGCCCCGCCGAATGCAAACGCTCCCGCCAGCTCGCCCTTGGAATTCACCACGCGGTAGCACGGTATGTTATCAGGATCTGGATTCTTGTGGAGCGCATTTCCGACCGCCCTCGCCATCTTTCTATCCCCTGCCAGCTCAGCTACCTGACCATAGGTTGCAACACATCCCTTCGGTATCTTCTTCACCGCATCATATATCCTCTTTGTCGGGCTGTATGTAACTATATCATAGCTCTCCGCTATCATCTGCTTTACCGCATCATCGGGCACGCTTCCATCAAGTATGATGGTGTTCCAGTGCTCCTTGTTCTGGTGCCATCCCGGTATAACCGATTCAAATGCCTGCCTCCAGAAATCCAGCGACTCTGAATCAGCTTTAACGTTCAGATTGATATATCCATTCCTCTCATAAGTCCATAGAAATGCTTTCTTACTTCCCTTGACTCTCACAAGCTGCCAGTTCTGGTCGTGAAATGGAGCCTCCTGATATGTATCAGGAAATGAGAGACCATATGCCAGTACTTCCTCTCTTGTCGTCATGTATATTTTTCCTTTCTTGTGTTGCAATTATGTAATTATCTGTATCCCTTAAGATATCTCTTCTGCTCGTCCGTTATACGGTAACTCTCCACCGCCTTCTGTATTGTCTTTCGGTGAACCCAGTCTGGCATGCGATGCTCTTCTATGTACGGAATGACCACATCCCACTGCTTTGCAAGGGCTGTAGCCATATACCATGCAATCATCATATTGACATAATACTCATCAGACTTAACTTCCGCCACAATCCGCACATACTCAGGGTCAAAATCAGTATCCAGATAAAGCCTCATGAGCATTCCTATTCCGAATCTCACCATGTACGTCTCACCCGAATCTATCCACCTCTTTATAAACGGTAGAAGTTCCTCCTTATGTTTTTCAAAACACTTCGGCGCAGGGAAATCACAGGTTGCCCAGTTATCTATATATGGAAGAAATCTTTCTATCTCCGAAATACATCTGTCATAATCCTTTATCCCGGTTATGAGCATCATGTGGAGATTATTTTCCTCGTAATAACGGTGTGGAAGTTCTTTTATAAACTTTTCTGACAATTCTGTTCCAGCTATGCTCTTCGCATATTTTCTGAGCACAGGAACTCTTATGCCTATAATCGTCTCCTTGTCGATGCCTGGCATAAGCCTGCTGTGAAAATCTCTGTATGCCATATCCTGTAGTTCAAACAGATGCTTTTGAATCTCCTCCATATTTTCACCTTACGCTTTCTAATTTTCTCGTTGTTAGTTTTCCATTTTCTACATTTTTCTAATCGGACTCATAATTGTATACAACTATTATATCTAATACTATCTGAATTTCTTCACATGCTCCGATATAAACCGAAACAGCTCGATATTGACCTTCTCATTCTTCTCCTCCGCCTCAAGATACTCAGGCACCGGAATATCCGTCTGAATCTCTCCGCATATATCAATACCCAATATTCTTGAATGTCTTATATCACCGGCATTTCTTTCATCATTACGACAAGCGTCAGAATTTTTTTCTTCACCCTGACCGCCAAGAAAGACACTAAGCAGGCGTTCAAGTCCATCGATTGACATATCCCCCTGACTCCAGTTCGTCTCCGTGTACTCTGGTCCGAGGACATCTTTGTCTATAGATATATACAGAGGCAGATCTGTTCTAATAAGTTTCAGCTTATTCTCAAGCAGATCACCATGCAGGTCTTCGGCGGAAAATGTCAACAATCTTCCGCTCTGACTCCCACTATAACTTTCCAAAGTCTGCTCTATATCTGACTCCGGCGGTCCCACTATCACAAGCTGCCTGAGGTTTTTATTCTGACTCAAAGCCTGTCCCGCCCAGTCTCCGCAGCTCATCATTTCTGGAACCATCGGCATCTGCATATCCGTGTGGTGATCATACATGACAAGCCCAAATGGCTCATCTATATGATCCGTTATTATCTTTGAAATATAATGATAATTTCCCGAATCGATATAATGTATACCCTGGATTCCGTACGGCTCTATCCTGCCCCATATTTTTTCATACGCATTTTTTGAACAATACATATCTGTCTCTTGTATATCAGAGCAATCTATGTATCTGAATCTATCTATATCTTTTATATCCTCATCACAATATACATGTGTAAAATCCAGGATCAGATTCTCGTTTTTCACCTTGCTGTCACCCATATACAACCCCCATGTATCCAATAACAAGTCAATTTCGCAGCAATATCGATTAACCTGTCAATAATAAAATAATCTCAATACAAAATCGCCCGACTGTATTCTAGCACAACCGGGCAATCTCAAGTACTATTTATCTTTCTTTTTCCTTATGTGGATCTCAGGGATCGCCACCGTGTCATATGTCACAGACGAGTCATCCTCACCCACATTATCCTCATTGTCATCATGGCTCTTTGTGTTCACCTCAGGGATCGCCAGATTGTCAAATGACATGTTGAACCTGTGATGCTTTTTATGCTGTTCTTTATTTTTTTCTCTCATAGTTGGTTATACCCCCTAAAGTATGTTTATGAAAAATGTAATTACCAGGCTGTTCAGGAAGTCAGCAAATAAACTTCCTATAAGTGGGATTATCAGATATGCCTTGACCGAAGGAACATAGCGGTCGCATATAGCCTGCATGTTCGCCATGGCATTTGGCGTTGCTCCCATACCGAATCCGCATGTTCCGGCGGACAGAACCGCCGCATCGTAATCCCTGCCCATCACGTTGAACACAACAAAATATGTGAACAATATCATGAGTATGAGCTGTGCCGAGAGCAGTATGATAAGCGGAAGTGCAAGCTCTGCAAGCTGCCACAGCTTCAGGGTTATCATCGCCATTCCAAGGAACAGTGACAGGCAGATACCACCGAGATTGTTGATCTCACCCATATAAATATCAAACTTACCGGAATACTCTCCGATATTTCTGATGACCGCAGCCGCGATCATCGCACCTATATATATAGGAAATGTAAGTCCTGTCTTTGTGAGAAGTTCCGATATGATGGTTCCTATTCCTACTGCTATGATGAGCTGGAACACTGCTGCCGCATACATATTTGTATGGCGTTCATGCTTCTTTTCATCCTCGACCAGTATACTGTCATCCTCGGCAACTGCAGTGTCCAGAAGCTTCTTCCTATCTATGAGTCTCTTGCCAATAGGGCCACCTATAAGACTTCCTGCGATAAGTCCAAATGTTGCCGCAGCCGTGCATATAGTGGTTGCCCCCTTGACATCAAAATCCTCCAGCACCGGACCAAATGCTCCTGCAGTTCCATGACCACCTACCATAGGAATGGAACCTGTACACAAGCCAACAAGCGGATCAAGGTGCAGCAGCTTACTCACCCCGAGTGCCAAGAAATTCTGAAACACTATGAGCACCACAACCAATCCAAGGAATATGAACAACGATTTCCCTCCGCTCTTCAACACCTTAAGATTTGCCTGGAATCCAACTGATGTGAAGAAGAATACCATGCACACCTCTCTCAGCGTGTCGTCAAATGTAAATTCTGCTATGCCAAGACTGTAACACACACATGTCAGGACTGCGAAAAGCAGACCTCCTATGACCGGCGCCGGTATGCAGAATTTCTCCAGGAAATTAATTCTTTTCTTTAAAAACTGTCCCAATATAAGTACCAGAACTGACACCGCCAGTGTCTGATACATATCTATCTGTATCTCCATGTAAGACCTCTCTTATCTATATTATATACACATGCAGACATCCGTGATCAGATACCTGAGTAGCCGCCATGCGGCTACGACCTGCCGCTGAGCGCTAGCGAGGGGCGATACCATTTCACCCAATATCATCTGCATATATTCTTTTCCGCATTCAGTATATTTATTATCATCAGCTGACAACTACTGTTCAGCCGGGAGCTCTATCCTTTTTTTCTGATAATAAGCTTTCGCACCATCATGAAATGGGATGGTCACGTTCTTCACAGCCTCACTCTCGTCGATCTGGAAAGTGAGTGGTATGGAATACTGTATATCCTGTGAATGTTCAAAGAGAAGTCCTGTGAGCTCCTCCACTATTTCCTCATCCATATCGTCTCTTGCAAGAAGCACCGCTCTGACCCCAAGAGTCTCAACGTCCTGATCCTGGCCTTCGTATGTTCCCGCCGGTATGGTGTAATCCGTATAGAAGCCATACACGGATTTTAGTCTATCCCTGCACTTATCATCTATTCCGATAAGCTTCACATCGCACTCTTTAGACAGCTCCTCGATCACTGAAGTCTGTATACCTGCTGTACAAAAGAATGCATCTATCTGGCCTGATTTGAGTTCATTTGCCGCATCCACATAGTCGAGATTGACTGTGTCTACAAGGGATTCCACAAGACCTGTCATCTTAAGTATCTGCTCTGCATTTCTCTGGGTTCCTGATTCTTCCTCGCCAACGGAAACTTTCTTGCCCTGAAGATCATCCAGGCTGTCTATGCCTGAGTCAGCCCTCACCACGATCTGACACGCCTCAGTGTACAGACTGGCAACCGCCGAGTAACCACGATACCGCTTCTTATCTGTGACCCCTGTTCCATTGTAGGCTGCATCCACCAGATCTGCCTGTGCTATAGCCATATCAATATACCCATCTGACAGGAGTCTTATATTCGCTGTAGATCCCGCAGTCGCCTTTACTTCAAATTCAAGATCTTCGTCCGCTGCCACTGCCATCTGTGCAAATGCATTTGAGAAGGCATAATACCCACCGCCAACTCCCGCTGCACCAAGCTTCACGGATCTGCTACCCGCTCCACACCCGGCAAGGGAGAGCGTCATCAGCATGGCTACCCCCGCTGCAGCCAATCTTTTTATCTTTTTCAGTTTCATTTTATTTTCCTCCTTATGTGACTTGGCGAAAGATCTTTCTCTTCGCTATTACCACCACCATACAACAATCGCGTATAACACGAAATAAAGGGCTTATCGCCCTTTATTATCGCCGTCCATATACCATGTACATCATAAGAGCTCCTTCAGCTTCGTATTCTTTGACAAGTCAAGTGATGTAAGCTTATTATAATCACAGTTGAGTTTTTCCAGTTTCTTGTTTCCCGAAAGATCTAGTGATGTGAGATTATTGTGTCCACAATCAAGATACTTAAGATTAGGGAAATACTTAATTCCCTTAAAACTGCTGATCTTCCAATATTTCGCACTTATTAATGCTGCATTATTCCGCTCTTTCTTTGATAAATCTCCCTTTATATAAATTTTCAGCCTAAAAAGGCACATTTCTATTGTATATAAGTAAACTTAAAAGTCAACTCCGTATTGCTGCTTATTATTTTTATCATATTTTATTTTCTTGCAAATGCCGGAGCACTCCGGAATATAAACAAAATAAACGGCGGAGTCATTGTCTCCGCCGTTTATTTAAAACACATATATCAAAGTGACTTTACCACTCGTGTACCTCTACTTCTAACCCCCACGTGCTGAACAGTGAATCCGCAGCCTCCTCCACAGTCTGACCTTCAGGGAGTGCCATGTAACTTCCACTCACGCTCACTATTCCGTCACCACAGTTACTATAGGCTATCCACAGTGCACATTCCTCCCCAGCTGGGATCACCCACACCTGATCCAGCACCGGTTCACTTACTACATACGCCTGATCATACCTAAGTATTGATGAGGCCGCCAATGCACTCGCTCCCCCAGCGCTGGCGGTCACATAATTTCCAAATGCCAAGCACGCATTTTTTTCAACACGGTCTCTGGCCGTATCGGACAGGGACGTTTCACCATCAGTCTGCCCCATAATGAATTTTGCTGCTTTATCCGAGATTATCACAACTGCAATCTTGCCACTTGTGTCGGCTATATTATCACCCCAGTCACTTGCGGCTTCAGCAACCTCGTCACTTCCGCCCATTACCTTTATATAAGCTTCATCATTTGCAAGTTCGTTCACCGAAGCCGCCACATCTAGGGCAGTCTCCTTGAACCACTCCTCATCCGGTGTATTGACCTTGAACTTTCCTTGACTCTCTATACCCGATTTGGTTCTATCTGTTTTATCACTGCTTACCACTGATGAACATCCCGCAAGTCCCACTAGTGCCGCAAGCACACATATCACAATTCCTGTCTTTTTCATATTCCATTTACCCTTTTTTCTCGATATAAGCCCATTTTTAATGTCTTATTATATAAAGAAACATTCTCCCATATTTTTCTCAAGTATCCATATCCTCGATTTGTCTATAATACAATAACTCCATACATTTACACAACCGTTTAAAACTTAAATAATCTTTTTTCTGTCCGTAGGGTATTTGTAGTGAGTCCTGCAATAAACAGCGATCTTAACTCCGTGTGTAACTTGAAAACGACAATGACCACCCGTCCGGATATTCAATGGATATTACATCTTAGCTCTACTTGTCATTTAAACACTTCCTGTCCGTGCTCTTTAAAATATACCATCATCTCATGTGTGAGACTCAGATGCTCCGGATAGTCTGGAATATCATCACGGTTCACCCACTCTCCGGTTGCAAGCTCCTGTCTGTCTATTGTCAGGTGTCCATCACCGCCCTCCGGTATGTCCGCCTGGCAGAAATACCCCATGAGGAGATTGCTGTCATAGCCCCATGGCTGTGACTTGTAATAAGTGATATTCTTAACGCTGATGCCGACCTCCTCCATGACTTCTCGTCTGACGGTCTGCTCAGCGCTCTCCCCTATCTCGGTAAATCCCGCTATCAGGGCATATCTCTTGTACTCCCTGCCCGCATATGTGGTAAGTATGATCCTGTCGCCGTCGATCACGCCCACTATGACAGCAGGAGCTATGACAGGAAATATCAGCCTGCCGCATGACGGACATCTGAGCATCCTCTCTTTCTCATCATGAACAGTTCTCTCTCCACAGGCACCACAGAACCTGTTGGTCCTGTACCAAAGCGACAGATGCCAGCCGGTCGCCGCCGCAAGAACCGCAGTCTTCGGATGGCAAGCCCTTGTCTTATACATGCTTCGGTAATCATATCCCGGGGCAGCAAGTCTGTTATCTCCATTCCACATAAAATATGCGGTATCATCTATTGAAAAGAGATAAACCAGATCCTCTATTTTCCTGCCACATCCAGTTATTTTCTTCAGTTCTCCATACGTCATAAACCCAAGCAGGTTCTCATCATCCATAACTTTCGCAAATATCATTTTCTCAGAAAAAGAGAGAACCATATCGTGATCCTCTGGTTCTCTCCTGTTACTATATTGATTATTAAACCTCTGTGGTTCTATATCCTGTATCATGTCTGCATTCTCCATTGCATACTAATATTTCTTCTTCATACGCTTTGCAAGTGAGCTGTACAAAGCTGTGCACATAAGTATCATCAGAACATATAATGCAACTAAGATTATACATACAATCCCTGGAATTGACAACAGACTATATCCCATATCATACTGCTATGACCAGACATTTCTCCTGACTGTCAAGTTCTGCCGCTCTGCTCCTGTCCCTTGCACTCGTAATATATATAACCTTTGCAAAGCGTTCTATGGTGTTGTGTCTTATAATATGATCAACAACACTGTATTCTCCACCATTCGCCACTGTACCCAACAGCTCCTGAAGCATTACATCGTACTCCGTGTACTCGAAGACATCTCGGTGAACAACCTTTGTCTTTGCCGTATCCATTCTGTATACCGTATGGCCTGTGGCACTCTGCTGAAGCTCCTTACTGATGGTCGCCACAGCCTCTATAATCTTCTTGTTCTCCTCCTTGTCATTTGACGAAGCATAATCAAATGCAAGCATTGTTGACATATCATTTGGCCTGTCAAATTCCTTCACCATTATGTCATCGAACTTTGCAGACATCTTCCAGTGGATCTGCTTGATGCTGTCACCCACCACATACTTTCGTATCTGAAGTATCTCCGACACATCATTTCCTTTGACATGCTTATAATTCACATCACTGTCACTCGACTTATTTCCCTCGAACTCCTGAAGCACCTCATCCGACTCATCCGGGTACTGATAAAAATAACAGTCGCCATGGGGTCTGAGTTTCTTTGCAGTTATACCAAGCCAATCATAAACTTTTATGCCAAATATGTCTATATTGATTCTTCCGCAATATTTGCTTCCTATAGGAACCTCATATGTGCTTGTCTTCTTTCCGCCAACAGAGCAGTCCACTGTGGCATTGCAATCCGAGGCAAATACCACATTCTGACAGCCAAATACAACTCTGACATGGGATGCCGGGAATATGGAGCTGTTCTCTACACACAGCTGGAGCTGTCTGTCCTCCGACAGTTCATTCAATATTGTAAAACTTATCTTTATTTTTTTTGCCACGAACAGATTGATAACTGCAGCTATGATCCAAGCTCCGATAACCGCAGCTGCGATCCACAGGGTATACAGGTTATTGGTCCATATATACACTAGCAGGAGCAGTATAACTATTATGGCATATTCAATTTTTGCTTTCATATTTATACCTCTCCTACCTAATTGCATTCCAGAATCCCATTTTGATCCTGCTCAGTATATTCTCCTCGTGAACTACATTTTTCTTCATCTCCAGAGCTGACTCCCTTACAAACTTTGCATCATCCGCCGTTGGAATATATCTGCTGAACTTGTATCTCCGAAGCAGATCAAGCAGCTGCGGACTTATGTTGTCCTCCAGTTTCTTCTTCTGGTAAGCCATCAGGGCAGCCATATAATCACCAGATGCCGCAATGGACTTTTCGTTGTCGGGATCATTCATTCTCTTTCTTCTCACTATCGCACATACTATTCTTCTGATTATGAGAACTACTATAAACAATGCTATCAGTCCAAGTATGATATATCCTATAAGCAGAACAGTCTCCATGGAGCCTCCACCACCGCCGTTATCTTCCTGCTGATCTTCCGGTTCTGGCGGTATCGTCTGAGGTGTTGTTCCACTGTCTGTGTTGCCCTTTCCTGTATCATCGTCCTCAGAGTAATATCCTGGCGTTACCTCTATCGGGATAAATCCCAGACCTCCCGCATATATCTCTACCCATGCATGGGAATCTTCATCCGTAACGGATATTACATCTGATCCTGCAACAGGATTTACCAGATAGCCTTCGACATACCTTGCCGGAATACCGTAGTATCTGAAAAGCATGGTTGCCACCGTGGCAAAATGCGCTGAATATCCTGCTTTATGCCCATCCAGCATCTCGATGACAAAATCCTCATCACCTGTATACTCATCCGCGTCATTTCTGTATGACATTTGACCTGCCATATAATCACGGACAACTTTTATAGCATCAAACGGATTCATCTTCTGCCCCGCATTCGGCACATGGCTGTCAAAATATTTCCTCATGTCATCCGGAATATCCTCATAATATTTTCTTGCAAATGTACCATATACATTCTCACTGTCATGGAATGTCTTGTCACCGGTCTGATCCTGATACCACTTTTCTCCATATATAGCTTTGTAATCATTATTTATGACATCCACCATATCAAAGAAATAATCCGTCTCTCGGCCAAGTCCCTGGGATCTGAAATTCACATCGTTCTTCGGTGCATACAGATTTTCCAAAGAACTGTATGTCACACACTCCGGTACATACTGATACTTTCTCCTTGCTGAGATGTTGGATATCTCCACATAGATACTGTTATCAGCAGCCTCACCGCCATTTTCCGCTGACTGTGTAACATATGCTGACAGATTTACCAGCGGCGAATAGTCATTACTTGAAAACCACTCAAATACTCCCTCATAATCACCGCCATATATCTTGAGATCACTGTCCTCCCATCCATCCTCTGTGTACTTTGAGCCAACAAAGCCTCTCATGTACATCTGTTTTGGCTGGGACATCCTGATCTGCAATCTCTCCTCTCCGGTTATGATGGTGTCATCATATCTGGAAAACTTTCCCTCAGGATAATCGCTTTTACCGTATATGACATTCTCGCCGTGATACTGCATATTGGTCTTGATGTCATCAACTACCTGAAGCGGACTGTATGCCATAAACATATATACTGCCATGGTCAGTCCCGCTATCACCGCCATACATATTCCAAGATGGACATACATATCCGCTGTGATGTTGCCGTGGACATTGCCTACATACATTATGAGTACCACGCTGACAAGCCCAAGCATAAGCCATACAGCACTACCGTCACCCTTGTATATCATCGGCAGTGTGACTGCCAAAAATACCAGCACTGATGCAAGCAGATTGAGTCTTGCCCGGATAATGAGTGCCATAACCGCAGCAGAGACAAATGAGAGCAGTATCATAGTTATCAGCTCATCAGTTTTTGCAGTACTCTCATCCACAACAAACATCAGATTGGCCATAGCCATATTTTTATTTACTGTCGTCAGAACATCGTTTGCAAGCTTTGCAAATCCATTCCCGACCTGATTCATCATTGCAATACCAGCCGCTGCAGCAGCCACCAGAAATGCCACATAGCCAATGATCGCAGATTTCTTTTTTCTAAGCAAAAACTGGAACAAAAAGCCGCCTATAAGTGCACCGGGCAAAACCGCAGTTACACCTGTGCCAAGCTTGAACCCGGAAGAGATACCCATCACCAGACTTAATACTGCACAGAATGTTATAAATCCCCTGAGTATCCACGTATTCCTAGAAGAAGCTTTGATTCCGCTTATGTCTATTGAGATCTCATTTCCCATAAGTTACTCCACTTCATCTATACTTATAATGTCGACCTGTCCCGGCTCGTCATCATCGCCGCCGATTCCGGTGCCTTTACCGCCTTTGCCACCGCTTCCACCGGAGCCCGATCCGCCATTACCGCCGGTTCCTTTGCCACCGGAGCCTGAACCACCGTCATCACCATCTCCGTCGCCAACCATTATTCCGGCTCCCGGATCATCACTGCTATCGTCTGGTTCTTCACCAACTGTGATATCAGACGGATCGACCTGCTGCTCCGTAGATGGCTGCTCTGTTTGAGCCTCAGTCTGAGCCTCAGTGGTTGCCTCTGTAGTAGCCTCAGTGGTTGCCTCCGTTGTAGCCTCCGTCGTAGCCTGAGTTGTCGCCTCCGTCGTAGCTTCCGTTGTCTCCTCCTCAGTCTTATCGCCTGAATCTTCCTCTGAATCCTCGGCATCTTTGTCTGCCATATCCGCAAACTTCTGGTCGTTCATTCGCTCTTCCGTATTTTGATTATCTCTCATTGTGAATTTTGACTTCTGTCTCGTACATCCGGTCGCTGCCATCGAAAGTATGAGTCCCGCCACAAGGATTCCATATATTTTCTTTCTCATCACATATTCTCCTCACATAAGACCTATTTTCTCGCTCCGTTTACTGCAGGAGGTTTTATCTGTCCTACAATGCCCTTAACTATATTCTCTGCCGCATTTTTCTCTCTTCGGGCAGATGGTGTAAGTACCAGCCTGTGCATGAACACATCATATATAACGGCAGACACATCATTGGGGATGACATAATTTCTTCCGTTCATATATGCACACGCCTTTGCAAGATTGGCAAATGCTTTTGTTCCTCTTGGACTTATTCCGCACTCAATCTTATCGTGATGTCTTGTTGCATCTACAAGAAGAGATATGTACTCAGCAACCTCCTGTGATATATATGTCTGCGCAACCTGTGTTCTCATGGCCACAAGCTGTTCCAGATTCATAACAGGAACTATCTGATCTATAGGATTACCTCCGTGATCCTCGAGTATCATTGCCATCTGACTCTGTACATCTGGATATCCCATGCTAAGTTTTACCATAAATCTGTCAAGCTGTGAGTCAGGTAGTGCCTGTGTACCGCCTGACGTGATAGGATTCTGCGTTGCGATGGTGATAAACGGATTAGGGAGCTTGTATGTGTTTCCCTCCGCTGTAACCGTACCCTCCGCCATAGCCTCAAGAAGAGCCGCCTGTGTCTTGCTTGATGTTCTGTTGATCTCATCGGCAAGAAGAAGGTTCGTAAATACAGGACCTTTGGTGAACTGCATTTTATTTGTCTCCTTGTTAAGTATGGAATATCCAACTATATCACTCGGCATTGTATCCGGGGTAAACTGGATACGATCCTCGCCAAGGCACATCGCCTTGGCAAGTGATTTGGCAAGTGTCGTCTTGCCAAGTCCTGGATTATCCTCCAGTAATATATGTCCAGATGCAAGTATTACCATTATCACCTTACATATGACCTCATCTTTACCCTTTATTGCTTTCTTTATTTCGATTATAAGCTGCTGTATCTGCTGATTCATTATCTTTGTCTCCTGTATGCTATTTGTTTTTCTGCCACTTTGCACATACTCTGGTATTTGGTGCAAGACTGGTATTTATTGTCGCCTTTGTCCATCTGCCGCCCTTTATATAATACCAGCCCTTAAATGTATATCCTTTTCTTGTCGGTGTATATAACTTACCAGTTAGAAAATTGGAACTGGTTATAAGCGGTTTGGTCTTTATAAAAGTGACTTTTCTTGCCTCCCGTGTGCCACCTATCTTTCCACCATTAGGGTCAAATGTCGCTGACACCCTGGTACATCCCACGTCACGAAATGTTGCCCACGCAGAATATGCCTTTTTTCCATTTGAATCTTTATATATAGCCCGTACCTGTACAACTACAAATTTCTGACTAGTTGACACTTGCAACCAATTTCCAAGTTTTTTCCCTGACTTTTTATTTACCGTATATATACTAGCACCCTTAAGACCACGCTCTGATAGTGCTGCCTTATACTGGTATCCGATAAAACTTGTATCTTCCTTCCATGACACAATCATGATCTTTTTCTTATTATCGATCTTTGTCGCTTTTTTCACAACTGCTGGCTTGATCCATTTTGCAGTAAGTGTAACACTGCCCTCTATACGTGTATTGTTTCCTACCTTTATCCACCTGTTGCCACTCTTGTAATACCAGCCACCAAACAGATATCCTGTTCTCTTCCTACACCTGTTGTATATACTTCCGGCTCCCAGTTCTCCCAGTGTCTGGTTATACAGCACATTCTCATATCCTTTAACTACTCTATTATTCCTCTTGTAATTAAGATTATAGGTCACTTTATATGTAGGTCTGCTGATATCTGCCTTCAGGGTAACCAAAAAAGTTACTTTGGAGTCTTTTGTAATATATTTTTTTTCCTGCCTTCCATTAACGTTTTTAACGTAATACCATCCAATAAATTTTTTATTCGCATTTTTCTGTGCAGTCGTCAAAACAGGTACTATATTGCCTATTTTTTCATTATAATTATAGATTTTTGTGTATGTATTTTTGCCACTAATTCTTGCTCCACTACAGTCAAACACCACTGCGAACTGCTTTATCTTCCATACCGGGTGAACCTCTATATCGTCTGTATATTTATATTCTGAGTCTGCTGTTATAAGTTTGTTGTCTGAGGTTGCCCATCCAAGGAAATCGTATCCTTTAAGTGTCGGAGTTGGAAGTTTCGATGCAAATTTCTGCCCATACTTAAAAGTGTACTTTAATGGGGTATTGGTTGCCAGGCTTCCCGTCTTATAGCCAGGACAGGACAGCGTGATATTCACCTCGTAGGACTTTGGTGCCCACTGTGCATACAGTGTAACTATTATTGTGTAACTGTCTCCCTCATCCACTGTACCGCCGCGGAGAGCCGCTGTATTGTTCAGAGGTCTGAAGCTATCTCCTACCGTAATACCTGTTCCGTCCTCCTTTGTGTTCCATCCTGCAAACTCGTATCCACTCTTGTACGATTCCTCTGCCTCCGGTGTCAGCACGCCCGTTCTGGAATTGGTTGATGTCACTCTGCTGTCTGCTATGACCTCCTCGGTGCCTGTGACATATCTCAGCTTGAACTTCTCTGATTTCCACTGTGCATACAGTGTAACCTCTTCTCCGTCATTATATGTGAGCGGTTCACTGCATTCCTGTCCTAGATCAAATATCTTGTCCGTGTCCTCATCTTCAATTCCGTTCATATTGGTACACCAGCCGTCAAGCCTGTATCCCGGTTTTGTCATCTTGTCCGTATCTTCTTCCGGCATATTAAAGCTTTCACCAAATGTACACTCTATACTGTCAGGGGCTGTGCCCTCTCCACCTATTCCAAGATCAAATACTACCGTGTACTTTATCGGCCGCCACTGTGCATATAAAGTGATAACCGCTTTATCCTCGGTGCTGAGATTGGTTACTATCTGGTTGTTTGTATATGCCGTTCCGCTTCCATCGCGCTCTGTGTTCCATCCAGTGAACACATATCCCTTATGCTCAAAGCCGCAATTTCCAAGTTTCTTTGCCACATCATATGTAAACTTTACAGGATCCTTGTACCCATCTACACTGTCCGGATCCTCAGTATTTGAATCAAAAACCACCGTGTATGTGATTGGCTGCCACTTTGCATATAGTGTAACCTCACCTTCAGTATCTCTCAGATTCACTACTTTGCCTGTAGTCTTGTACTGGACTGCGCCATCCTTCTCCGTTGACCATCCGCTGAGTACATATCCTGTCCTCTGATATCTGTCACCATCTATGGCATATGAATACGAATAGAGCATCTTAAAAGGTTCATACTCGGCCGTTCCGTCCTTCAGTTCTCCTTCATTTTTATCAAGTCTGACTGAGTACTCAACAGGGCTCATATCCGCATAGAGCTTTACTATTTCATAGTCGTTATCTGTGAGGTTATATATACTTTCTACTTTATCACCGACTTCCGTCTTCCAGCCTTTAAATGTATATCCCTTACATGTATACCCCGCTGGGAGTTCTGTCCTGACATCATACGTTGCACTGACATTGTCTACCTCGCCAGACACTGCCGTCTGGATATTTTCGTCACGGTTCTCCATCAGTACCGGCTTTACAAATGTTACAGTATAACTTATCGGTTCCCACACTGCATAGAGTGTTACTACTCCGTCATTAGTACTGCACAGATTGCTGACTGACTGTCCACTCTTATACTTGACGCTGCCCGTTTGTGTATCTGACCATCCTTTGAAATTATATCCCTTTTTGTCAAATATATCTTTTGGCAGGCTGAACGAATAGTTGTAGTACACTTTATAACTCTCAGGGCGATCACCTGACCCATTTGAGTCAAACTTTACCTGATAGTATATCGGGGTCCACTTGGCATACAGATTAACTGTACCTCCATTTACAGGGATCAGATTATACAGGCTTGTGACTGCACTTCCTGTACAATCAGCATTCTTGTACCAGCCATCAAATACGAAACCTGTACACGTATATGAATTTGCCGGAATTGCCTTTGAGACATCATATGTACATGATGTGTCCGCCATTGTTCCAGATACCGTGAAACTCTCCAGAGTGTCGAATTTTTTCGGCTCATTCTTCACAAAGTGTACCTTATATGTATTTTTCTTCCATATCGCATAGAGATTGAAGGTTCCTGTTTTTGTCAGGTTGGCCACTTCCTGATCAGGCTTATATATAGTTCCTGTTCCATCTGCCTTTGTATTCCAGTTCTGGAAAGTATATCCTTTGCGGCTAAATATGGATGCATCATGTATAAAACTCCAGGAATAATTATCGTTATTTGTCTGATATGTCAAATTTTCTGTATATGTATCTTTTTGTCCATCATTGCTGTTATAAATTATCTTATAGTAATAAACTATAACTGTTCCAGGAACCTTTCCTGTATATAAAGTTTTGCGTGTTGTACTATCGACATATGTCACACACTTTGAATTTACACCCTTAAATGCGTCTGCTCCTATTGCCGTAAGATTTTTTGTTCTGACTGAATTTATACATTTGATATTCTTACATCCATTAAAAGCATTTGCGCCTATTGTCTTAAGCCCTGCTGGAAGTGCAAGTCCTCCTGTATTTTCACTCGTGAGTGCTGTATCCCCCTGGAATGCCCCAGCTGATATTGTTATAAGCCCCGTTGCGTAGTTCAGGTTGTATATTCTTTTCAAACCTGTACATCCACTGAATGCATTCTCTCTTATAGATACAAGTCCTGTTGCGTTCTTGAAGTTGACCGATGTGATCTTTGTGTTTCCCTTATATGCACTGTTTCCTATCGTGTTGACTGTGTAACTCTTTTTGGTCTTTTTAACTGTTACTTTAGTTGGGATAACCACCGCACCTGAATTGACACCTGTTATCGTTGATGTTGTCACAGGTCTTATGATACATTTACCATCGTCCTTCTGTACCCATATTCTCCACGCTTCATCACTACTGAGCTCATCCTTGACGGTGTATTGTATCGTAGTCGCAGCATCTGACTTAAACGATACACTGCTTACGACTGTCGCAGCCATTATAAATGCACACACCAACATCAGCCATACTCTCATCTTCTTTAACATAATGTTTCCTCCCTTTTCCCTTTATATCATTTATTTTGACGTGGTCTTTCTCTGAACAGCGCTCCAGGATCCATATACCTTCTTGCCTCTCTTGACAGCATATGATCTGACTCTGAAGTAGTATGTCGTTCCTGCTTTCAGATTACCTACCTCTCTTGAATAACTTCCTGCATTTGTCATCCTGTCCGTGAGAGTCACGGCCCCGCCAAATCCGGCAGATGTGGAATACTGAAGCTCATATCCCTTTGCCCCAGCTATCTTTGCCACATTCATAACTATCCTTATCTTCTTGGTCGTAAGCTTCCAGTGGGCAAACAATGTGACATTTCCAGTCACCTTGTATACCGTATTTACTTTAATTCCGCCTTCACTTGAAGTGTACCATCCGTCAAATGCATATCCCTTTCGAGCTGCACCTGGAAGCTGGCCAATCGACTTTCCTGATGTGACCTCAATCGTGCTGACACCACTCAATTTTCCTCCGTTTGCATTGAATGACACCTTATACTTCTGTGACTCCCATCTCGCGTACAGTACGATATCGCTGTCCACATCTACGATCGTATCTGCTGTATACTGACTGCCTCCATTCCTTCTTGTGAACCATCCGCTGAAGGTATAGCCCGTCCTCTTTGGTGTCGGAAGTGTTCCACACGGCTCCCCATACTGTACCTGTTTGGATGCTCTGCTTACCAATCCTCCATTTGCATTGAATGACAGCATCACTATGTTAGGATTCCATATCGCATACAGAGTCATCGTCTCTCCCTCGGCCAGGGCTGCATGTATCATAGTGCCGCCATCAGGATATGCTGTTCCAGAACCATCAGCCCTGGTATTCCATTCCAGGAACTCAGCACCTTCCTTTACATATCCCACAGTCTTAAGAGTGTGCCTCGACTGACTTTCAACTGTCTGATTTGGCATGTATCCGTCTCCGCCGTTTGCATCATATACCAGTGTGTAGTTGAGCTTGTTCCACACCGCAAACAGCTGCACATCGCCTTCTTCTGCTGTACGGCTTATAACTGAGCCATCCCCGTAGCTTACCGGTCCGATTCTATCCACCGACCAGCCTGCAAATATATAACCCTTTCGGTAAAATGTACATTCTGGTAATTTTCTCTTTTCACCACATATATATGTTATTTGTTTCATAGAGCCACTTCCGCCGTTAGCCTTAAACTGGATCATATAAGTTTCCAGTCTGCTCCAAACCGGCTTCAAAGTCACATGCAGATTGCTGTCCGCAAACATGTACAGCGCATAGACATCCGACTCGTCAAGCTGCCCACCACGGTTCAGATCCACCGCCGGTATCAGCACGCTCTCATTCACTCCTGATGTCATCTGTGCGACCGTCCAGCCTGCAAATTCATACCCATCCCTGTTCAGCTTGTTCTGCAGAGACTCGCTTGCCAGCTGTCCATGCTCACTCACAACATCCACCATATCTTCCTCTGCCTGTCCGCCGTCAAAGCTTATCGTGAGCTTCTTATATACTATGTTAGGGACAAGTGCCACAGAAGCCCCTATCGTTATATTCTGACCGCTTCTATAAGTACTCTCTGTTGCTGTGCCTGGATATCTGAATGACACTCTGCCATCAGTCTGATCTGTCGTATTCCAACCTTCAAATGCAGCTATGTCAGACCATTTCTTGGTTATGGTCTGTTCCTTATTCTCACCATCCATATATATGTATGTCAGTTCATCAGTCACAGTCTTTCCACCCACAGACGATGCAGCAGCTGCTGCCTGATCATAATCCATTACGCTTTCGACATTTCCACTGTACACTGTATGGGAATAATCGTTGCATACAAACTTTCCATTTTTTATAGAATATGGCAGGTAATATGCAAAACTCTCTATCTTCTTCCACTGTGCATACAGGACGATCTCATCATTGTTCGTAATTTTACTTACAGATGCACCGTCAGCGTAAGCTTTACCTGTTCCATCAGCACTGGTATTCCAACCACCAAACACATATCCCCGCCTTGAGAATGCATTTGTTCTAAGTGTCAGATCTGAAGAGTACTTGATTTCCTCCTGCGCGCCCATCTTGCCAGCTCCACCGTTTGCATCGTACTTTACAGTGTATGTACATTCACTGAGCCATCCCAGAACATACAAATATCCATTCTTTGATAATCTGCTAAATGCAGCATTCGGATCTACAAGACCGCCTCTATTAGGTAGTGTCCATTCGTACTTATATCCATCCGGAGCAGCTGGTGCAAAATCGGATATTTTGAACTTCTCATTATAACCAACTGTTTTCGATGCTATTATTTTTCCTCTATGTGATTTATCTATCTCTTCCAGAATAACTGTGTAATTTCGTATGATAATACAGCTTTTGGGTACTACTGGTTCATCCGTCAATTGATAATCCCAAAGTTCATCCGAAACACTGTATTTTACATCATCATTGTTGACATATATATTACCGCTGAATGTTCCCAAATCACTCCACAGTCCCCACCATGCACCCTCATCAGAGTTATATGCATTTGTTGCAAATGTGTCGCAATACGGCAGATCTATACTATCAGCCTCTATATCGATCTCAGTAAGTTTTATACACGACATAAACACTCCTGATTCCAGTTTAGTTACTGACGCTGGCAATTTAATGCTCTTCAATGCAGAACAGCCCGCAAAAGCATAGTCACCTATGTCTGAACATTTCGAATTTGCTGAAAAAGTTACTGATGCCAGTGATCTACATCTGCTAAATGCCTCCGTACCAATCTTTTTGATTGATGCTGTCACTGTAAAAGCTGTAAGTTTGCCACAGTTTTGTGCAAAGTAATCGGGAATTTCAGTCAATTTTGAATTTGCACTCATTGTAATTGTGGTGAGAGAACTACATCCAGCAAAAGCATATTCACCTATCTTTGTTACCCCGGCCGGTATCGTTATACTCTTCAGCTTTGTACAGTCCTCAAATGCCCAATCACCGATCGATGTCAGCTTTGCCGGCAGCGTTACTGCTGTGAGTCCAGAACAACTGGAAAATGCACTTCCCCCAATACCTGTGCAATTTGACCCCGATGCGAACTTAACCGACGTAACCTTTGCACCGTAAAATGAACTATTGCCTATCTCCTTGACTGATGCAGGTATTACAAAGTCACCTAAATTTGCAGAATCGTCAAAATACCCCAGCGAATTATATATCTTTATACATGTAGAATTTGCAGCAAACTTTACGATAGCCGTCGAATTTATAAACGCAGCCATATCCAGATCCTTTATTCCTGCCGGTATCTCAAAAGTTGTAAGTGAATCACATTCACTTATAAAGCCCTCCCCCAGAGTCGTAACACCTGAAGGCAATTTCAATGAAGTCAAAGCATTGCATTTGCTAAATGCATAACAACCTATGCTGGTAAGCTGTGATCCTTTTTCAAAGCTTACTTTCTTAAGTTTTTCACAATTTTCAAAAGCATAGTTGTCAATTTTTTTCACCAGTTTAGGTATCGTGATCTCTGTAATATCAGATTCACTGAATACATATTCTCCAATGGTTGTACATTTACTGTTTTGGGCAAATGCGACAGTTGCCTGCAAACCATAACCAAACATTCCCTGATTTATCTTCTGTACAGATGAGGGTATAACTATTTTTTTTACTTTCTCAGAATAATCTCCATCGCAATATTCAAATAAATTATCATTATATACTTCATCATAATCTACATAACCATAGCCTAATTCCGTCACAGTGTACTTAACACCTTTCTCCGAGACAACAGATGATGGTATATTAAGTGTCTGTGGAAAATCTTTTTTGTCATCAGAACAATACGCCACCAGACTGACTGTTTTTTTTGATGCATTGACAATCTGGTACATCCATTTTCCATCCTTTGTATCGTATACCTCTGTATCTGCCGCACTGACATGTGCCATATTGAATATTAGAATTGACAGGACAAACATAATCACCCCTGTCAATATTAGTATTTTAGATCTGGTAGTCTTCATATTTTGTTTTCTCCCCTCTTTTTATCTTTTATGTATAACTTTCAACACATACATATATGCCCAATTTCCCTTTTACCATTATTGATACAACATGTTGTTGTTTATTGTCAATGTCATAAATAGCAGACTTTTTTTGTGCAATATTAATATATTTTTAACCTTCGAAAATCTAAAACGAGAGGCACCAATACGATTGGAGTATTGGTGCCTCTCTATAGATATTATATTTAAAATCTTTACGGGGAATCCCCCACTCATCAATTAAGCCTCTGCCTTCTCAGCATTCTCCTTCTTCATAAGAACGAGCTTCTTGATACATGTGATGGCCACTATGATACCAAGAACGATGAGGAATACAGCGACTATAAGCTGAAGTCCTTCTACAAGGAATGTAGCTGTTCCAGCCTGGAACTTCTGTATATTGCCAATTACATTGAGCACTATGGCTGTAAATGTAACAGCAAGCATTATCAGCATAGGTGGGTAGAGCATTGCATGCTTTCTGTTTGTAGCCTTGAGGAATACTGCTACTCCTATAAGTACCAGGGCTGCAAGCATCTGGTTTGCTGATCCGAAGAGTGGCCATACATTTGAATATCCACCCTTGCAGAGAAGATATCCAAAGAACAGTGTTATAACTGTTGCAAAATACTTGTTTGTGAGCACCTTCTGCCATGCAGGCATCTTGGATGTATCTGTTGTGTCTCCCATGAAGAGCTCCTGGAATGACATACGTCCGATACGTGCAACTGAGTCAAGTGATGTAAGGGCAAGTGCTGATACACACATTGTCATGAATACATTTGCAACTGAGTTTGGAAGTCCGAACTTCTCGAGGAATCCTGCGATACCCTGTGAGAAGATCTGGAAAGGTGTAAGACCCTCTGGAGCCTTGCCGCCAACTGCGACAGCACCAACTACTATAAGTGAGATAACTCCGAGGAGTGTCTCAAGGATCATTGCGCCGTAACCTACGAAAAGCATATCTTTTTCATTTTTTACTGTCTTTGATGATGTTCCTGATGAAACAAGGCTGTGGAAACCGGAAACCGCACCACAGGCGATCGTTACAAACAGTGTTGGGAACAGATAACTCTTAGCTCCTGTTGATGATACAACTGTGAAACCATTGAATGCATTCAGGTTCATGTCAGGATGTCCTACCAGAACTCCGACAAATGCACCAACTAACATACCGATGAGCATGAATGTTGTCATGTAATCTCTTGGCTGCATGAGTAACCACATTGGAAGAACTGATGCGAGGAAGAGGTAAGCCATGATTACGTAATTCCACTGGGCACCATTTAAGTACCAAGGAAGCTTCATACCTACCGCAAACATTGCAACGATGAGGACGATGGCTACTATAGCTTTGAGCCACTCCTTCATATTCTTGCATGTCTTCATAACCACACCGAATACCATGGCTACTACTATGAACAACATTGAAACTGTTGCCGCTGCAGCACCATTGAAGTTCTTTGTCACAGCTCCGTCAGCACCTGCTGTGAAACCGTTAAATGTCGATGAAACCATCGATGTAAATGCTGCTATAACAAGAAGTGTAAAGAGCCAGCAGAACAGAGAGAAGAATCTTCTTCCTGCCTTGCCTATGTACTTCTCGATGACAAGTCCTATCGACTTACCACCATTTTTAACTGACGCGTAAAGTGCACCAAAATCCTGAACTGCACCGAAGAATACGCCTCCGACAAGCAGCCAGAGTAAAACTGGAACCCATCCGAACATGGCTGCGATGATAGGTCCCTGAACAGGACCGGCACCTGCTATCGATGAAAACTGATGTGCGAATACTGTAAGCTTTGATGATGGAACATAATCCTTTCCATCCTCGTTTGCAACTGCCGGGGTCTTTGCATTTGGATCTACACCCCACTTCTTTGCAAGCCATCTTCCATAGCCAAGATAACCAGCACCTAAAACTACTACTGCGATAAGAATGATAACTAAACTATTCATATCTTTCTCCTTTCTCCCGCCTTGTAGCGGCTCCTTTTTTAAGTATATGCCTGCTCATGAATCCGTAATGACCTCAAGCTGGCTGATACATGATTTATTCGTACAAAGAGTTTATACATAAAAAACACATTAAAAAAGGCTTTCGTCTCTATGCAATCTCATAAAGACGAAAGCCTGTATACTTCCGCGTTACCACTTTATTTGCCATCATAAAAGGATGACCTCTCTGATCTCATCTCGCCTGACCACTACTCAATGTCTATTGAAATAAGCTTCTATGTAACGGTAGAAAACCGGTGACACCTATTGTCCCTGATATCTCATGACCAAGGAATTCAGTGTACTGCTCGCAGAGGATAATCATCAAGGACATACACCGTCTCACACCAACCGGCGGCTCTCTGAAGTATGCGATCTTTGACGACCGTATTCTGTTCTTTGCATTTGCTCTTTGTTCGGTACCTAAATTAGCACTGAAGTATTTTAATGTCAACCCATTTTTGCAAGTAAATAAAAACTCGTATTTTTTTCAAGTGTTTCAGCGATATATGTACACCTGCTGCATATTTTTTCTTGTGAAAACAAAGTATTTTTATCATCGACTCTCAAGACGTTCATACCATCTCTTTCTTTTCTCGTCCGGCCGGGATCTGGGCAAGAAGTATTGCCGCAAATATCAGCCCACATCCTGCCAGCTGCCGGCCTCCCATCTTCTCACCAAGTATCAACCAGCCGGCAATGACAGAAAATACCGATTCAAGACTCATGATCATTGATGCGACTGTAGGATTTAGTCCGTTCTGTCCAACTATCTGAAGTGTATATGCCACTCCGCACGACAATACTCCTGCATATAGTATAGGAATCCACGCACTCAATGTACCGAGAGGCTGAACCCACGCCGCAATCCCGGCCACACTGTGATGCATCTCAGAGAAAAACGCCGGGAATATGCTGAGAATCCCGCATACCCAGAACTGTATACAGGACATTCTGACTCCATCCACAAGAGGTGAGAAGTGGTCTATCACAAGTATATGTCCAGCAAAAAGCAATGCACATACAAGCATCATAAGATCGCTGCTCTGAAATGACAGTGACCCGCTCATGCAAAGCAGATAAAGCCCCACCACAGCTATAACTATTCCAAGCCATATATTCCAGCCACATTTCTTCTTCAAAAACAGACTCAGTATTGGAACCAGCAATATGTAACACGCTGTGAGAAATCCCGCTTTCCCCGCCGGTGTTCCCATATAAAGACCAAGCTGCTGTGCAGAGCTTGCCAGGAATAGAACAGTTCCACAGCATATACCTCCAATCACAAGTCTCTTTCTATCTGATCTATTGCGTGGCTTCCTATCAGATGGTTTTATCCTGTCAATTATAAATATGACCGGTATAAGAACAGCACCGCCGATCAGCGATCGTATTCCGTTGAAAGAGAACGGTCCAACCGTATCTCCTCCCTGTCTCTGTGCAACAAAGGCTACGCCCCATATAAAAGCTGTCAAAACCAGCAACAGTGAATTCCTTACCTGTCTACTCTTCATCTGTGAAACCTCTCGTTCTTTTTAGTCCGTGCCACAGCATACAACATACAGGCACTCTATTATGTGTCGAGAATTGAACTGAGAAACGCTTTTGTCCTGTCATTCTGCGGGTCCCCGAACAACTGCTCCGGAGTTCCATCCTCAACTATGATCCCATCAGCCATAAATATAACACGGTCTGCCACTTCCCTGGCAAACCCCATCTCAAGCAGCAATTTTTGCTGTGTTTCTTTATCAATCCTCTCAACAGTTTTATCATTTTCCCGGTGAAGAAACAAGTCCCCATGTATATATATTTTACCGTTTTACTACATACGCAAAAAGCGGCAATGGAGTTCATATGGCTCCATTGCCACTTTTTATATTCGGAATAATAATTCAATTTTAGACATATGCCAACAATTTATTTTGATAAAGCGTTAAAATCCTTCTTTCGATATACAAAGGCATATCAACACCTTCATAAACTATATCCCCATTCCAGCCTTCTTTCAAATTCATCCTTTGGCAGGGGCTTATCAAACACATATCCCTGTACTATATCACAGCCAAGCTTTCCCAGATAGTCAAGCTGCTGATGTGTCTCAACGCCCTCCGCAACCGACCTTTTCCCAAGTCTGCCTATGAGGTCTATTATGCTTGAAAACATTACTATATCCTGGTGCTTATTATTGCTTACATCATCAAAAGGTATCAGGGATTTGTCTATCTTGATGGTATCAAGGTCAACCTTTTTGATCATGTTGAGTGAAGAAAATCCTGTGCCAAAATCATCTATGGATGTACTTATGCCTCGTTCCTTGAGTCTTCTTATAACGCTGGACATGATCTCATAATTCTGATAATCCTCACTTTCTGTGAGCTCTATCTCAATATAACTTCTGTCTATCCCAAATCTGTCTATGGTACCTGTTATACGTTCTACCAGATCACTTTCTTCCAGATGCCTTCTGGAAAAATTGACTGATACAGGCACGATCTTCTGACCTTTATCCAGTCTGCTTTTCAAAAAACCGCATACCTGCTCAAGCATATAGTAGTCAAGCCTGCACACACTGCCCTCTCTCTCAAGCTGTGGAATAAATCTCGCAGGTGTAACCACCTGCCCATCTCTCACCCAGCGGACAAGTGCCTCCGCACCATATATGCTTTTGTCTGCAATCCTCACCTTTGGCTGATAATATACTACAAACTCAGCCGCAGCAAGTGCCTGCGGAAAAGCAGCCAGGATCTCCTGGTCATCCATAAGATGCTTCTGAATCTCTTTTGTATATACCACTATGGAGCCCGCTCCGTTTTTTCTGGCAGCCTGATACGCAATGCTGGTTCTGGCCATGACTTCCCTCGGCTTAGCAACGCCTTCCAGACCTGCTATACCCGCTGTAACACCCAGCTGGAATTCTCTTTTGTCAGATCTGTACTCATGGCTTATATGGACATCTTTAATCTTATTTATAAAATCAGACGCATTCTCATTACGACAGATTACAACGAAATTATCTCCTCCAAGTCTTGCTATCTCCTCATCGCTGTCAAGGTATGACTTCACCATCTGCGCATAATTCCTAAGTATCACATCTCCCTGTGAATAATCAAAAACCTTATTCACATACTTGAAATTGTGGATATTAAAAAAGATGCCTGTATAATCACCAATCCGTCCGTTTTTTATCAGATTCACCGCATAATACATCAGGGAATCCTGATTGGCTACACCTGTGTTGATATCTGTATGCATGATCTTTTCAAGCATGCACTGAGCTAATGTCCGGTTGTACTGAATAAATATCTCCCTGAATATAAACCTGTGTGTCTGTATCTCCTCTTCTGAATAGCCCGGACCATATGGGTAATCCTTGATAAACACAGTGCCACCGGTTCTGATCTTCATCTCTATATCAACGGGGATACCCAATTCAGCCCCTTCTTCCTCGTATAATACTGCGCTGCTTCTTTCTCCAAGCGGCATAAACCTGTTTTTCGGAATATCAACAGTAATCTCCGCCTTTCCCAGCCTGAGCCTGTCAGCAATAGCAGCAAGACCATTCCTTATACACTGGATTCTCTGCTGCTGTGTATCCGCGTCCCCACCTATGCACTCGAAAAATTCTTTCATCCGGCTGTCCATTTGTATGCTTTTATCAATTGTATTATCCATTCTCTCTCCTCCAGCCTTCAACACATAGCCTGTATCGTCCGGTCTTAAATATCAAAATCGACCCAAGCGCATCAAAAATTAATAAATATAAACTCTTCTTACATTATAGCAGTGGTGAAATGAATGCACAATGTATTTCCTACCCCTGACGTCTTTTGCCCCAGAAAAACAAGGCAACTGTGCCAGGTCCTGTATGACTTCCTATGGTAGTTCCTATATAATTTATCTCCACCTTACCGTCAAGTTTTGGAAATCTCTCCTCGACAAGCCTTGCCACAGCCTCGGCATCATCCATACATGCAGACTGCGATATATAGCACTTGCCGGAATAATCAAGCCCATCCTGTGCATTCTCCTCCATGCGCTTTACGATCTCCTGAATAACCTTCTTTTTACCTCTTACCTTTGATCTCGGTATCAGCCTGCCCTCATCATCCATATTGAGAAGTGGACATATTCCAAGTATTGTGCCGACCGTTCCAGCAGTCTTGGATATTCTTCCACCTCTGATATAAAATGTGAGATCTGTTGAGAAGAACCAGTGGTTCAGGTCCAGCTTATGCTGTTCTATCCAGTCATGCAGCTCGTCTATGGACTTGCCTTCATCCCTCATGCCTGCCAGCGTGTCCATGATGAGCCCATAGCCTGAGGACGCTCCCAGAGAATCAACCACATAGAGTTTCCTGTCAGGGAATTCTTCCTCCAGATCCTCTCTGGCAATATTTGCAGAGTTTATAGACCCGCTTATTCCCGATGACAATGTCAGGTGAAGTATGTCATACCCCTGTTCAAGATAAGGTTTCCAGAAATCATAATATTCATCTGAATTCACCTGCGAGGTCTTCGTAGCCGCCCCCTCTGTCATCTTTCTGTAAAATTCCTCAAATGGCATGGTCTGTCCCAGATCATCAGGATGTTCCACACCATCAAGCTCGTAGTGAAAGCATATATATTTTACATCTATTTTGTCAAAATGCTCCTTTGAAAGATCTGCTGTTGAGCAGCAGCTCAAGATATACTTTGCCATGTTTGTCCACCTCTCCAATATATTTGTACAGTTCTGTCTTCACCTGTACGTTTTAATTTTGCATTTCATTTACTTTTTCAGCCTTTTCCTACTATATAATTATTATATTATCTACTATTGTATCATCATTGGCTTTTTATTCATAGTCATAAATACGATAAAAAACAGACAAAAACATTCACAACACGTTGTTTTAAAAACCATGTTGTGAATGTTTAAATACATCATCATTTTTATTTAAAATACAGTGGTTATCGCAAGTCGTTCCTCAATGAGTTTTTTCGCGATGTTAAACCGGCAAAGATAATCTCCCGATATCGTCTCACAGTGTACTCCATGCCTGTCAAACCACGCCTTGAGCAAATCACTGTAATGTCTTCTCTCCCGCATTATATCCTCATTCCGAGTTCCGTCCTGAACAAAATCCGTTCCATCAGGATCAAGAAACAACACCAGATCCCACTCATTTGTTGCATTTATCGCATCCGCCATATCCGTGAGCCTGCGTTTTTGTTCGTCATCATCCATGAGCAGATCACAATAGAATCCTGTAGTCAGCGCATCGGTATCCACAAACAACAGTCTGTTGCTATACCTGGCTGCCCTGCGGACCTCGTCCTTCTGTCTGATGAAGTTCTCCACCAGATCATCTTCAACCATGAACTCCTCGCCACCCGCGTACTCACAGGTATCACGCCCTATCTCCCGTACAAAATTCGTGTTATATGCCAGTGCAAGATTCTCAACCAGTGTGGATTTTCCTGTGGATTCACCGCCGACCACCAGAACCTTTCTGACGTAATGATCCCTGCACACCTCTGGAATATACTCCCAGTGTGCCGTTGCCCACTCGCGGATCTCTGTCGAGGATACCGGAACCTCCGCCCTGTCAAAGTACACGATCTCACTCTCCGGACAATACAGGCTCTCAAATCTGCCGGTTCCAAAATAATCCGAACCACAGAACACTGCATCTATGGGCTTTGCTATCGTGTCCTTGATATCCTGAGCTCCCTTTTCCCAGTAATAATCCGTATTATATTCTTCCTTTGAGACCGCCTTATCCTCTATCATGATTATCTTAACATTTGGCAGATGTCTTGTGCTGTTGAGTATCCAGCGATATCTCAGTTCCTTAGAGGTAGACTCTCTGCCCTCGCACCAGCTTATCATCACATACAGTTCCTCGCACATCGCCGCAGCACGTATGATATCATGAATGTGCCCTATATGAAGTGGATCAAACGAACCCCCATACATTCCTACCTTATATCTATACATCATTTGTCAGCCTCCCTTACTCTGCCGCCGTACTGTCTTCGAAAACGTGTGCTTCGTCCAGGCGATTTCTCCTGACTTCACGCTCCCATCTGACGCACATAATAACGGCGTTTCCAAGGTACACTATCCACATGAGCAGCGTCGCTATGTTGTCATTGCCACTCATAAAGTTTCGTGCCCACATATATATTGTAAACACATCTACTACGATCCATATCCACCACTGCTCCGCGAACATCCTTACAGATACAACCATCGCCACAACCGATGAAACTGTTGTAAATGCATCCACAAATGGCATAGCATCCCCAAGTCTCTTTAACAGTAGTCCATATAGGAATGTGCCGAGTGCCACCGCCAGCACCATGAATATCCTGCCCACTGCCTTCATGTGTTTCTTTCTGACCTCATGCGTCTCATCGTTCATATGTCTTGACCATACATAGAATCCAACAAACTGCATAGGCACATAATATAGCGCATTGAGCATCGTCTCTCCGTACAACGCCGCCTTATACGATATGATTGCATAAAGCACAGTATTCACAAGACCGAATATGTACGCTGACAACTTTCCCTTTCCCGTGCATACCACACAGATCACGCCTGTGGTTGATGATATGATCCCCATAACCGTATCATCCCAGTATATGGACAGTCCCACGATGACCGCACATGCTATAAGCAGCCAGGCGACCTCCAGCTTCTTCCAGCCCTCTATCTCATTTCTCACAAATTCTTTCAAAGTCATATATTTGTCCCCTTTCTCTCTATGTTAGTCCCTTACGCTACACCTCATTATCTTACGTCTGTCCTGCGCCTGAATAATTTGGCAGGTCTGTATCTCTCACCGGCCTGATATGCATCAGTCTCCTCAACATATTCCGCAATCTTTCTTCTGAAGTTAGGTGTGGTGAGTTCCATGTCCCATATCTGTTCATATACATTCTGAAGCTCAGTGAGTGTAAATCTCTCCGGCAGCAGGTCAAATGCCAGCTTCATGTCTCTCCTGACATCCTCCCGCAGTCCGAGCACCGCTTCTGTTATGATCCTTGCATGGTCAAATGCCAGTCCTTCACATTCCTCTATATCGTAACTGTCCGAGCTTCGTCCACATGAGCTCATATCTGTTCTGCGCAGCACTGCCGTAAGTTTTATATCAGAATCTGCATCCTTGAGAACCAACCTGTATCTTTTCTCATTTTGGACTTTATGTGAAGCTTCATCTTCATTTTTAACAATTTCTTCGCCTGTGCCTGACACCTTTGTTGACATCTCGTTCACAGAATGTCCACCTGCACCTGACATCTCTGTTGAAACATCTGTCAGTTCAACCGTAAACCATCTCGCATCCTGTGCATCATCTCCTGCCTTCAGATGACAGGCTCTGGCATTCATAAGTGCCATATAAGTTGATGATATGACCCAGCCTCTCGGATCTCTGCCCGGCTCGCCATACACTCCGACAAGCTTTACATATGCATCTCCTATACCGGTCTCTTCGCAAAGCTCTCTTCTGGCGGAATCTATGACATCCTCTCCCTTTTTGCAGAACCCACCAGGCATAGCCCAGCATCCTTTATATGGAAATCCACCTCTTCTTATCAGGAGTATCTTAAGTTTCTTCTCCTGAAGTCTTCTTACATCATCGTACTCGTCATCCTTCATAACAGAAAATACAACCACATCCGCGGCAACAGATGGTCTGTCATATTTTGTTAGGTCATATCCCGCAAGGAATTCTTTTTCCTCATCACTCATCTCATATGTCTTCATAAGTCTGCTTCATCCTCCTGTACATTTCCGCCGTTATCTGATTATATCCACCTGACACATCGACAAGGTGGCAAGCGCAGCCTCATGACTCTCCGGCGTCACTCCGGCACAGCACCTCGCATCCACCTTGACATTTATCTCCGGGTACAGCGCCTTTATGATGAGTGCATTGGACACAACACAAATGTCTGTGCAGAGTCCGACCATCTCAACATCCTGAAGATCAAAGTCTCCCCAGCCTGTATATCCAAAGCTGGTCTTGTTGATGTATATAGCTCCCGGAACCTCAAGACCATCTGCGATCTCCCAGCCTTTGGTCTCCTCTATACAGTGAGGGATCGGAAGATGCTTTCCCTCGTTGGTTTCCATGTAGTTCTCATAATGCGTATCCCTTGTGAAGATGATCTCATCCCCGCGGTCAGCATACTCTTTTATCTTATTTTTCACATTCTCCACGATGGCAACAGCCTCCTTTGTCCCGAGTGCTCCATCGATGAAATCATTCTGCATGTCAACTACTATAAGTGTCTTTTTCTTGTTATTGTCCATAATTCTTCTCCTTCTCCATTCAACTATCAACTTAAAATTTTTGATTGGCAAATTTTCGATTTTCAATTTTCTGCTCTCTGCTTTCATAAGAAAATCCACAAAGGCACGGATTCCTTATAAAACATATAAGTATATCTACATGCGCCATCGCCGTTATTATCAAAATGATAATAACGGCAAGCTGCTTACATGATATTATCATTTTGATAATTTGTCAACCTATTATTTGGAACTTACTAAAAAACGGCAGTCCTGACATGCCATGTTCCAAACCGAACCTGTACGCCAGCACTGCCGCGCCATTATATTTCAATTACATTTAATTATATGCAAATACGCTGTCAGTTCACACTCTGTCTCAATTTTCTTAGAAGTACAAATGCAAAGAATAGAACTGATATAACCGCAAATACCGCACCCACAAATCCTATATACGATATCGCACCTTTGTCACACACTATTCCGCCGATCCAGCTTCCACCTCCGATTCCGAGATTGAAAAGTCCGGAATATATGGCAGTCGCCACGGCAGCCCCCTTCTCATCCACACTTCTGATGACCTCCGACTGAGTAGTTACGTTAAACGCCATGGCCGTGATTCCCCAGAATGCACAGAGAATGACCATAGTTGCCAGGCTCTTTGATGCTGGAAGCAAAAGCAGCAACCATGCAAGAAGCGTAGCCATAACTGTACCTATAAATGCAAATCTATGTCTGTCATACAGCTTTGAAAACAGATAACTTCCAAGAAGTCCCGTGGCACCAAATATCAGGAGCACTATGGTTATGACATTGTTCTGCAGCTTTGCGACCTGCTGCATGAATGGTTCTATATAACTGTAAACTGTGTAATATCCAAGCACAAAAAGTATGGTCTGGACATACAGACAGATGAGCACCGGATTCTTCAGGAGTGCCGGAAGATCCTTTACATGGAACTGCTCTCCGCTCGCTATCTTCGGGAAAACAAACGCCATATATACGAGCACTGCAAATGCTATGATTCCGACAATGAGAAACGTAACTCTCCATCCCATATACTGTCCAACCAGTCTTCCAAGCGGCAGTCCCGCTATTGTCGCTATGGAAGTTCCCGTTACAACCATGCTGAGTGCAAACGATCTATGCTCATCATTTACCAGTCTTATTGCAACCGGTGAGGCTATGGACCAGAATATCGCATGGGTGCAGGCAACACCGATTCTGGACGCCATGAGCACTCCATAGCTCGGTGCAAGCACCGACATGATCTGACATATTCCAAACAATGCTATTGTTCCCATGAACAACTTTCTGAAATCGATCTTCGACACCAGAAGTATAAGTGGCAGGGACAGCAGCATAACTATCCATGAATATACTGTTATAAGCATTCCCGCCTTCGACTCTGATATGCTGAACGAACCCGCTATATCCGTCAGCAGTCCTATTGGCATAAACTCCGATGTGTTGAATATGAATGCCGAAATGGTCATTCCCACAAGCGGAAGCATTTCTTTTCTCGTCAATCTGCTTTTCATATTATTCCTCTTCCTTTTTTGTATTATGTGTTCTTATCTACATCTTATCTACATTTTTGTGGTGATATTATGGGTGACCAGACTTTGTTTTATTCGTTTTCACACGAATAAATTTTTCTATTTCCAATCACCAGCCACATCTTATAGGAAAGAGGGAAAACAGTCAATGCAATTTTGCATGATTATACTGTCCAAATGTTAGATTTTGTCAGCACCCTCCCGTATTTACATATGTTGATCAATCTATGTCCTATTCAAGTTCTTCCAGTGCCTCAAAGTAATTCTCCATCCACTGAATCTGCCTGGCTGTTCTCTCATCAGCCGCATCTGGCGTCTCTATGTCCTCCGGCCACTCATCACCCTCAGAAAGTTCCTGAACTGTAAGCCAGTTGTCCGCAGCCTCAAACTGTATAGTTCTCCCGTCATCGCTCTCCAGGCTCACCAGCACCATCAGCGGTTCACCCGGAAGTCTCTCCTCACAGCCAAAATCTGCCTCGTCTATTCTCTTTATTGTCCACATATAATCACACCTCTTCTCTGTTCTTTTACGCTTTCTCTATTACCGTTATTATACAATTTTATTCTAAAACTCCAATCGTCAATCCAACTTTTCTGAATTGCCTCACGGGTTCATTTGCACCTGGCACCTCGAGTCTTTTATAGTTTGCGAATATCCGTATAAATAGAAAAACCCTTTGAGAAAAAGATTTTTTCTCTCTCAAAGGGCAAGTTGAAAAACTGGAATTTATTTACTTTTCTTCACAACCGGATTCTTAGAAAACATATCGTTTATTCATAATCCAATTATAAACACTCCGAAAAGTGACCATATAATAAACCCTGTCATATTGTTTCTCCTTACAAATCGAATTAAAAGCCACCATAATGAGACAATGTCTCTGTTGCAAATTCTGTACCAACTCTCATAGCCTCGTAAATATCACCTGTTAACATATGAGAACACACAAAGCCTGCATGGTAGCTATCTCCGCAACCAGTAGTATCAACTATTTCTAAAGCTTCATCAGCTGGGACAAAATACTTTTCACCATTATAATATGTAACACTTCCTTTATCAGCTAAAGATGCATTAAATAGTCCTTTATACTTCTTGGAAAATGCTTCAAATATCGGAAGAATTGATTCCTCTCCACTAATCAGGAAATAATCTATATATGGTGCATATTTTTCCATCTCCTTAAAATTACGATATTCTACAAAATCCACAGCCAATCTGAAGTTATTATTCTTTTTTAAATCTATAATTTGTTCAAAACAGCCTGCCCAGAAATGTATAAATACAACCTCTGATTTTTTTATAAAGTCCAATTCATCTTGATTCAATATCATTTTATCAACAATATCACCCGTCCATGAATCATCTTTGTAATATCTGTCACCGTCAGCCGTAAGATATGTACGATTATTTGCAGTTACTTTATCCTCTTCAACTCTTACATGGCTTACATCTATTCTCTTATCAGAAACAGAATCCATAATAAATTTTGCATAGGAATCCTGTCCAACCGCACCCAATATTGAAACATTAAACTCCTCAAATTTTGATGCATGAACTGCAAAATTAAGGGCTTCACCACCTGCACGCAATTCATCTGTTCCATCAAAAACATCTACACAGAGGCACGGAAGTGCCACTAAATTTATCATTCTTGTACCTCCCTAAATTCCGATTTGTAAAACTGTTCCATTGATTATATCAAAGAATCATGCTTGCAGCAATCTCCTTAAAACGAGAGGCAGGTGTGTCCTCCTACCCCTCATCTTCTCCAATCTGCTCCGAACAACATCATATGGGAAATCATATTTATTGATACGGATTACTGGCTGTTTAACCGCTATGGTCTCAACCATCAGCTCCACCAATTCGTTTATGTCCATCTTCTCTGTAGGATGGCACTGAAGCAATACGTCATAATCAATATTGTCTTTGATAAATGAGCGCACTTCATCCATCCTATCCATCGTATCAGTTTTCACGCCTGTGCCTGATGGAATGATAGGATAGGTAATCTCCTCCGTATTCTCTGTAGTATTCTCTGTATTTGTCTTACAAAACTTTGTATGAGGTGGTACATCGTTTTGTGGGAGGGTGTTACAAAATTTTGCAGGAGGGTCATACGAAGTTTTGTAGGGGGTGTTACAAAATTTTGTAGGAGGGTCATACAAAGTTTTGTAGGAGGAGGTACAAAATTTTGTAACAGGCTTATTTGCTTGGTTTTCAGCCTGTTTTTGTATTTCTTCCCCTGCGTTTTCTACATCTTCATAATCTCCTGGTATGTCCAGATATGTACATGTGTAAAGTTTATCAACGCATAAATCTATGTACATAACATTATTTAAGACCATTCCGCTATTTGTTTCTATGTTACGGAATTCACGACGGATCACACCGATTTCCTCTAGTCTGTCAAACGCTGCCTTCACACTTCTCCGTGATTCTCCAAACTGCTCGGCAAAATCATTGTAGGTTTTCTGTAGCAAATCCTCTCGAAACTTTTTTCTGTAACCAATTGTCATGCCACTATGCTCGTCCCGTACTTCCACAGGACGATACCAATACACGATTTCCGACAACACACAGATAGCGAGAAGGTATGGCTTGCCATTTTCACGCAAAATTGTTTTATACCAATTTACCGGTGTAACATTGCCACTAATGCTCATCTCTGCCAGCGCATCCACTGACGCATTACCGGTATTTACAATATTAGTCATGCCCTCTCACCTCTTTTCTTCCATTCATCTAAGAGGTTTATTATAACCTCTGTAATCTTTTCTTCCGTATATCCTTCATCAAAGTAGTCATCCAATCTGTCTGCCTTGAACGTTACCTTTCTCGGCTTTGCTAACACCTGTTCCGGAAGCATGATGTTCCTCACTTCTTCCTGTGTAAGCATATTTTCCCGGCAGGATGCCTTTAGTCTTGCCGACTGCTCTATATTAGGGAATATATTCCTGTCGAGTATTATATCGAGTACCCACTGCTGCTGCTCCTCGTTCAGATACGAAAGATCAACACCCTGAATAAAACCAATCTTTTTCCTGTCAACAAAGTCAAGCAGTTCATCAGAGAGCTTTGCAAGTCTGATATATCGCTGAATCTTCTTTGCGTTCTCGCCGGTTTCCTCACTCATGATATCAAGGCTACTACCCTTATCTCCCTTAATGCCCTGATGTTTCATGGCATAGTAACGCATACTATACGCCCTTGCCTTTTCGCTTGGAAAGATATCTTCTCTCTGAATGTTACTGTCCACCATGACAATGGTAGCTTCATCATCATTCAGATTGCGAATGAACATCGGCATGGTATCAAGACCGGCAAGTTCACAGGCAGCCTTTCTTGTGTGTCCGGCAATGATTTCATAACCACCCTGCGGTCGCATTCTCGCAATTCCTGGAACAAGCACGCCATACTGTCTGACACTCTCTACCATTTCCTCTAGCTTATCTTCATGGATCTGAAACGGATGATTTCTGAATGTATGCAGACTTGCTAAAGGTATTTCTCGGATTTCACCACCATTTGCATTTGCCTGTTCCAGATTTTCGTTTGTACCAAACAGATCGTCAAATGATTTCATCTTTATCTTGGAAGCACTATTGGATTTATTCATCTGCAAGCACCTCCTTTGCGAGCTTCTTATACGCCGCCGCAACTTTTCCTCTTGGGTCATGCTTGAATATACTCACACCCTCTGCGGAAGTCTCTGCCGCTCTCACAGAATGTGGGATAACCGCACCAAACACACGGACATTTTTGCCATAGATTTCTTCCACCATGGACTTGATTTCCTTTGCGTAATTGGTACGTCCAACCATCTTTGTGAAAACGATTCCCTCTATCCCAAGATTCGGATTCAGATATTTCTTTGTCCTGCCAAGGGTAGTGATAAGCTGTTGCAACCCCTTTACGGAAAGGTACGCTGCTTCTATCGGTATGATGACCGAATCAGCCGCAGTCAGGGCATTCATTGTCACCATGCCAAGGCTGGAATTGCAGTCAATCAGGATATAGTCATACAAGTTTCTCACACTTGTTATGTACTCTTTCAATATGTACTCTCTCCGCATGGTATTTACCAATGTGACTTCCAGTCCGGAAAGTTCGATATTGCATGGAAGAAAAGATACTCCCTCCTCATGTACAATAACCCCTTCCCGCTTTCCATAATCTTCATCATTGATCACTTTACCCATGATCGTCGAGAGAGTAACATCAAGCTCATCAGGCTCTGCTACGCCAAGGCTTGATGAAAGGGATCCCTGACTATCCGCATCTATAAGTAGTACCTTCTTGCCTTCTCTTACCAAACCTATACCTAAGTTCACTGTTGTCGTAGTCTTTGCTACGCCACCTTTTTGATTCACGATTGCTATTACTTTACACATACCGTTGTACCTCCATTCCCTATCGAATCACCATGCCACTTCCTACATAGTGGCATTGTTCATTCAACTGTTTTGCATTGATGGATTTCTTATCAGAATCCGTTTTCTTTCTCGACACTTCTGCATATACACGCTTGTATTTATCTGTCCCCACATTGTCAAAAAATGTCGAGACATTATTCAATTCAAATCTTTTATCTCTCTGAAGCAGACGGACAAACCAGCGTATATCATTCTTTGTTCCCTGAAGTCTAATCTTTAACATCTGATCACTCCTCTTAGTTTTATCTCATGACACAAAAAGGACACCTTCCAATAATTTCTTAATGGAAAGTGTCCTTAAAATTTTGCAAATATTTAATTTCTATGCACTAAGCGGAATATTATTGTATTTTGTTTTTGAATTTTGTCGTACTAAGTGTCGTACCATCTCCTGTAATATCTCTGCAAACCCGCATAAACCCTAGTTCTCGCTATTCAACGACTTCATAGTAGGGAACAGGAGAACATCCCTGATCGCCTGTGAATCTGTAAGGAGCATAACCAGTCTATCTATACCATAACCGATACCGCCTGTAGGTGGCATACCGATCTCAAGTGCATTGAGGAAATCCTCATCTGTGTGCTCAGCCTCGTCGTCTCCGGCTGCTGCGTTCGCATCCTGAGCGGCAAATCTCTCACGCTGATCGATCGGATCGTTCAGCTCTGAGTAAGCGTTACACATCTCCCATGTGTTGATAAAGAGCTCGAAACGCTCAACCTTTGTAGGATCTGAAGGCTTCTTCTTTGTAAGTGGTGAGATCTCTATTGGATGATCCATGATAAATGTAGGCTGGATCAGATTCTCTTCACAGAACTCCTCAAAGAACAGGTTCACGATATCGCCCTTCTTGTGACGCTCCTCGTACTCTACATGATGCTCGTCAGCGATCTTCTTCGCCTCAGCATCATCAGCAACCTGATCAAAATCAACACCTGTATATTTCTTGATAGCATCGACCATAGTCAGACGCTCAAATGGCTTGCCAAAGTCGATCTCTATTCCGTTGTATGAGATCTTGGTGCTTCCACATACCTTTTCTGCAAGGTAACGGAACATGGACTCTGTCAGCTCCATCATACCATAGTAATCTGTGTATGCCTGATATAACTCCATGAGGGTGAACTCAGGGTTGTGACGTGTGTCAACGCCCTCATTACGGAACACTCTTCCAATCTCATATACTCTCTCAAGACCACCGACGATAAGTCTCTTGAGATAAAGCTCCAATGATATACGAAGCTTTACATCCTCATCGAGCGCATTGTAATGTGTCTCAAATGGTCTCGCTGCAGCACCGCCTGCATTGGATACAAGCATAGGAGTCTCGACTTCCATGAAATCACGTCCAGCCAGGAAATTACGGATCTCCTTTAATATCTGTGATCTCTTGATGAATACCTCCTTGCTGTCCTGATTCATGATCAGATCCACATATCTCTGACGATATCTCATATCTGTATCTGTCAGTCCATGGAACTTCTCCGGGAGCATCTGAAGTGACTTGGACAGAAGTGTTATCTCTTCAGCATGTATGGATATCTCGCCCATCTTTGTTCTGAAAGCATATCCTTTTACACCATATATGTCACCTATATCTGACTTCTTAAAGTCAGCATATGACTCCTCGCCGATCTGATCTCTGGCAACATATACCTGAATATTGCCCTTGAGATCCTGAATATTACAGAAAGAAGCCTTACCCATGACACGCTTGAACATCATACGTCCCGCAATGCTCACATTGATAGGTGAAGCGTCCATGATTGCTCTTTTCTCATTGTAATCGTTGTTGATAACTTCTCTCTTCTCTGCCTCGTCAAGACCTTCTACTGAAGGCTCCTGTCTTCCCGCAAGGAGCTCAGCCTCGAGTGCTGTGTACATGTCCTTTACTTCTATACTGTGCTGCTGCACATCGTACTTAGTTATAACAAATGGATCCTTGCCTGCTGCCTGAAGATCTGCCAGTTTCTCGCGGCGAACCATCTTCAGCTTATTAAGATCCTGCTCATTTCCCTTGTTATTCTGCTCTGCCATCTTCTCCTACAGCTCCTGTCTCTTAATATCAAGTACTCTGTACTTAAATTCTCCGTCCGGTGCCTCAACCAGAACTTCCTCACCGACCTTTGCACCCTTGAGTGCCATTCCAACCGGTGACTCATCTGAGATCTTGTTGTTCATGATATCTGCCTGTGATGAACCAACGATATCATACTCAATTTCCTCATCATACTCATAATCATACACTATTACCTTACAACCGATACCGACAACTCCTGTATCGACCTCGTCCTCATCTACGACCTCAATATTCTTAAGCATTGCCTCGAGCTGTTCGATCCTCGCCTCGATGTCTCTCTGCTCATCCTTTGCTGCATCGTACTCTGCATTCTCTGACAGATCTCCCTGCTCTCTTGCCTCCTTGATCTTGGCTGCAATCTCTCTACGTTTGTTAACCTTCAGATCCTGAAGCTCTTCCTCAATTTTTTTGAGACCTGAATAGGTAACTACATTCTTTTTCTCTGCCATCGCCGCACATACCTCCTAAAATATTCTTATGATTATATCCTATACTATGGTATAAAAAAATGCGGAAGATGGGACTTGAACCCACACGGTATTGCTACCACAGGCACCTGAAGCCTGCGCGTCTGCCAATTCCGCCACTTCCGCATGTTCACAACGAACGTTAATATAATAAACTGTCAGCTATGATATGTCAACCACTTTTTTTTCAAAATAAAGATCAAAATAAAGACTGTACCTTTTTACAAAAATACAGACCACACGACATAATATCGTATGATCTGTACTTATTGTCTGCTGATTCCCGTCTTTTATATCCTGTACGGAATCTTTATGCTTATATACTACTTAGAGCTCTTAGCACCTGCTACTGCTGAATAAGCTGACTGAGCTTTTACTCCGGCACCGCTCACTGCAGCAGCTGCAACCTTATAGTAATATGTGCCGCCCTTTGCCGCCTTCTTGTCAACATAGCTTGTTGTTGCCACACTGGCGATCTTGGTGTACTTACCATTCTTGCTTGTAGAACGGTATACCCAGTAACGCTGAGCACCTGCCACGGCATACCACTTTACTTTGACCTGTCCCGCTGCTGTGTTCTTTGCGCTGCCCATCTTTGGTGCTGCAAGCTTGTGCTGGTATTTAGCGAAGTACTTTGCATTACCCTCATATATATAATGGCTATTACCCCAAGCTCCTTCAAAAGATGACTGTGCCACTACATAGTATTCATAATCTGTCTTTACCGAATAATCCTTGTCCTCATACTTTGTAGCAGTTACATTACCCCTACACTGGGTTTCTCCGCTCTGCTTGTTTGTTCTGTATACAGAATATCCTGATGCACCCGGCACAGCCTTCCAGGAAATGACAGCCGATGAATTGGTCTTTCTGGATACCTTGACTCCCGATGCAAACGGCATACAGTTTACATTGATCTCAATTGGGGTGTCGCTGACAACTGAGCCCTTGTATGGTCTCACCCTCACATATGTGTATTTCATTCCCTTGGTACTTGTTCCAGGGTTCTTAAATCTGTATGTGTTCTTTGTGCCAGAAGAGATCTTTGCGACATTCTCTTCCTTGCCTGTATATCTGTTATACGCTGTGATCACATATCCTGATGCCCAGTAGTTCTTATCCCATGCCAGATTCGTATATATCGCAAGTGTCTTCTTGTCCTTGCTGATGGCTGTACTTATATATGTAGCTCTGAGACTATATATATTATCATCGTAGCCCATAATGACTCTTCCGGTATCATTCTGGTTCTCACATACGACCTTGCCATTTGATACATTCTGTGCCTTGAGCATAAATCTGTAAAGATGACCATTCTTCAGTCCCTTGACCGTATACGAATTGCCCTTTGTGACTCCCAGCTTGCTGTACTGATTACCGCTGATATCGGTCTGCATATACCATATCTCATATACATTAGCGCCTCTGACCTTATCCCATGTCAGCTTCACCGAAGTAGATGAGGTGATCTGCGCGATAGGAACCGGAGTGCCCATAGTCACCTTCACACCGACGGCCGCTGTGGTATTTCCAGATACCAGCTTGCCAGTCCTTGTCTCATAGTACTTTGGGATCACCTTATAATAGTAGATCTTTCCCGCCTTGACTGTGGTGTCTGTAAACTCATCACCGGTTATCGTCTTGATCTTCTTGTAGCCGCCATTTTTACTTGCCGATCTATAGATGTCAAACTGATTATAAATTCCTCTGTCTTCGATGTTTAACTTAACACCTTTGTGGTCCAACTCGGCATTTACATATATATTTTTCCAATTGTCTGCACTGACTTTAATGACAGGGGATGTTGCAATCACCTTTGTGGTCTTTATATAATCGTCCTTTTCAGCGACTACCTTTATCTGATAGTAGTACGTCTTTCCATATGCTGCATTGTAGTCATAATTGTAACAGTTCGTTCCGCCATACACCGTGTTGCTGGATATCTTCTTGAACCCGGTCTTTGGATTTGTCGATCTGTATACATAATAGTCGTATTTAGCCGAAACTCTTGATAAAAATTCTGTATTTACGTATAGTGATGTATATTTAGAGTAGCCGGTCTCGTCTATCTCACTGTTCCACCAGCCGCGTGTCGTACTTTTATCAAAAACAGGAGTTTCAAACTTTCTGTTGAAAGTCTTTGTGACTGTTGAGCCATCACTTCCCTCGGCTTCAAGCTTAAATGTGTATGTCACACCGGCCTTTCCGTAGAAATCTGTGTTTATATCCCAGTATCCATATGACGTCTTTCGTGACTCGAATTCAACTCCATTTACATATAATTTGGCACTCGTTCCTGAGCCCCAGGCACTTATCCCAACATGGTTATCTGTCACTGTAGCAGAATTTCCTGCTTCTATTCCGTCTATTGAAGCAGAAAATGTATCCTCTGCAACAACAGCCTGTCCCTGATCCAGGCTCTTGGTAGCCGCCATAGCCGGCGCAGCCTCTCCAAACATCAGTACAGAGGCAAGCGCTACGCATAATGCTTTGCTGATTATCTTTTTCTTCATACTCTACCCCTTTCCCTTTATTTGCTTATCTTGACGCCCTTTGCCTTGGATGCCGCTGACTTTACTGTCTGTCCGCAGTCATTTATTGTGTAGGCAACTACCTTGTAGTAGTACGTCTTTCCCTTTTTAAGCTTCTTATCTGCATATACACACACATTCCTGGACGTCGAAGCAACCTGTACATACTTTCCGTTTGCCTTATCTGAACGATATACCTTGTACACCTTTGTGTTAGCAGTCTTTGCCCATTTTACTGACGCGGTTCCCTTTGCAGGGTTTGTGACCGCTTTGATCTGAGGCGTTGAGAGTTTGTGGAAATATATACCATACCCTGCACTCCATCCACTGTTGAACGCCGTCTTTGATGTTGACGCATACACGCTGTATGTATATCCCAGTCCATTTGTCACATGTGTATCTACATATGAGGTTCCCTTTACCGTTGCCAAAGTCTGTGTGACGCCCAGAGCCGTGGTCCTGATCACTGTATATTCCGTGGCCCCCTTTACCGCCGTCCATGCAACTGTGACTGCTGTACCGGATTTTCTTGAGACCTTCATCTTCGCAGGACTTGGAAGCGTGTTAAGCTCATATCCATCATATTCTGATACACCGATGGTCTTTCCCTTGTATGGCAGTACCTCTATATCGGTGTACTTAAGCTCTTTTCCAACTACTCCCGTGTTCTTAAATGTATAGGATGTAGTCTTTCCGGATGTGATTGTCTTGACCGTCTCTTTCTTGTTTGTATAGTTGTTGTAAGCTGTTATCTTGTAGCCCGATGCATTCCAGTCTCTGTACCATGTCATCTGGTAATAAACTGCAACTGTCTTGGAATCTGCATTTGACTTTACAGGAGTCCTATTCAGATCCTGTACCGAGCTTGTGTATCCCATAATACGTCTGCTGCTTGCACTCATAGCATACTTTACTACGCTTCCAGCCTTCTTTACTGTGCGTATCTTCACATCATACTCGCCATTTGCTGCAAGGCCCTTGATGACGCATGAATTTTTCTTTGTGACAGCCTTCTTTACAAATGCGTCACCTACCACATCTGATCTTCTGCACCATACCTCATATGACACATCTGCGCTGTTTTCTGCATACCATTCACACTTCATTGAATTTGTGCCAACCTGTGTGAGTGTTGGTGCCGAACCGTCCATAAGATACTTTGCTGCAATGGCTTTTGTCGTGTTACCAGTAATCGTCTTACCGGTTGTCGAATCATAGTACATTGGAATTATCTTGTAATAATATACAGTTCCCTTTTTTACTTTTGCGTCAGTGTAATAATTTGCATATGCCGTAGCTATTTTCTTAAAGCCCTTCGTTGCACTGGTAGAACGGTATATATCATATCTGTTTGCCAAGTCCGACCATATACTCAGATTAACAGTTCCGTTTGCACCCTTATCTCTTCCTGATACATATGCATCAAAGCTGCACTCAGGCTTTCCATAACGAACTCCCGCAGCTCCAGACACTGCCAGAACCTTATCTGACGTAACATACTCACTTGTTCCTCTGAGTATCCTTACCTTATAGTAATATGCTGCTCCCGCCTTTGCCGTGGTGTCAACATACTCCAGGCGCCAGCTCTCTGAGGAAGTTCCCTTGTAGATGCACTTGAAACCGCCATTTGACTTTGTTGATCTGTAAACCTCATACTTATAATTGTGGCCCTTCTGATTGTGGATATTCGCTGACACACGAATTCCGTCCGGCTGCTTTATACCGGTCTCACTCACCTTTCCACTTATGCTTTCGGCTGTTATTGCCGATGTACCACTCCTAAAACCAACTGACGCAGCAACCAATTTCTCCTGGGACTTAACCACCGTGCCCTCAGAATTGGCAATCCTGACCTCCACTGTGTAGGTTGCTCCCGGAACGGCATCTATCTCCTTGCTCACGCTCAGATAATATGAATCATAATCATATGACTCTTCCGCCGCTTTCTTGCCGTTGATATAAAGTACCGCCTTACAGCCAGCTCCCCCTGCACTTATCCTTATGTTTGATCCGTACTCCTCGTCAACATTCAAATAGTCTACACGCGGGGCACTCACCGCCACATCTGCTGTGCTCTCGTCAGCCACTACACTGACCGCTTCCTTGCTGTCTGCCGAGCTGCTCTCCGCCGCTGACACTATTCCCACATCACCGAATACCATCGCGGAGGCAAGAGCAATGCACAGACACTTGCTTGCAATGCCTTTTCTCATAAATTCCCCTTTCTCTTTCCCGGTCAGGTGCATCCCATGCCCTGATCCTGTCCACTTAGCCAGTCTTACAGCCTTCAGACAGGTGTTGCCATACAGGAACACCACTTCCCTGTTTTAAATAATATTAATTCTTTTTCATTTTATATACATATTTTGTTTTAGTCAACATGATTAAACTACAAAGACAAAATTATTCAAAATGCACAATCCCTTATATGCAAAAAGGCAGTGGAAATATCATCTACTTCCACCGCCTTACATGCGATATGTTACATCAGCTATTTATTCTTCTGTTGTACTCTCTTCTGTTGTATTCTCAGCTGTCGCAGATTCACTGTCCGCATCAGTTGCTGTCGCAGTCGTCTCCACCGCTCTCTTCATAAGGAAATCAAGGACGTTCTCCTCCGTCGCATAGAAGTTTAGGTCGTCCTCTGAATAGTACTTGTCAACGTCCTCATCGCTCTCCAGATCGTTCTCCTCAACAACCTTGGCCCTGTATGCCTTCACGTCCGCATCGTCAGCTATCAGATTATTGTCAAGAGCTATACATGATACTACGATCTTCTCCTTCATGACGCTCTCAACTATTGTATGAAGCTTCTCAAGGAACGCTGCCTCATCGCTGCATCCGTAGAAATATGCCATATAAGTGCTGAAATCTATTCCATAATTCTCTGCATTCTGCTTTGCATTGTCTACAGTTGTCTGGATATATGTCTTTATCTCATCCTCTGGATACTTGTCAAATGTGACCTTCTCCTCTACTGCCTTGAGGACTGAGGTTCTATCCTCATCATCAGCTGACTTGTCCTTATCTGTCTGAAGGTCCTCTCTGAGGTGCTCTGTGTATGCATCCGTTGTGGTGTACTCTCCACCTGAAGCTTTCTTTACAAGTGCATCTGTGTACTCCGGCACTGTTGTGACTGAGATATAGTTTACGGTAACCTTGTAAGTCGCAGTCAGTCCTGCCACTGTGGTATCTGAATAATCGTCTGGATATGTAACAGTGATCTCCTTCACTTCACCAGCCTTGCTGCCTATGAGCTGATCATCACTGCCGTCACCCAATGTATTGTTGCCAATAGTAAGAGAATAACCTGTCTTGCTGTCTTTCTCCGTTCCGGATATCGTCTCAACATAGTCAACGTTAACTTTATCGCCATCTTTTATGGCGCTGGTCTTATCTTCGCTTGTCTCAGAGTTATCGTTGCAGAAACTATCTATAGAACTCTGAACATCGTCATCTGTAACCTCTCTGGAAGCCGGGACATACTCTATATCAGTATATGCTGCCTTGTCCACCACTGCGCATTTTGAATACTTGTTAAACTGGCTTTTGTTGCTGCTGCATCCGGTCATAAGTCCCGCACACATCGCCGCCATGATTCCGGCTGCTATTATCTTCTTAGCTCTCATAATATTTTTCGCTTACCCCTTCGTTATCTTTTATATATCCAGCACTTTACTCTGCTGCTTCTGTATCTGCTTCTGTATCTGCTTCTGTATCTGTATCTTCTGCTGTTGTAGCTTCTGTTGCAGCTGCTGTTGTCGCATCCACAGCCTTCGCATCCTTGTAAAGCACATCGTTCATGACCTTGTAAGCAAGAGCATTGTACTTGATGTCAATAGCTGACACATTGCTTCTAACGCTCTCCTCATCAACATTGTTCTTGGCTGCATAATCAGCAATATATTCATCAGTCTCCTGATCTGTAACTGTCAGTCCCTCAGCCTTCGCTATGGCACACATTACCATCTTCTCCTTCAGAGACTCCTCGCAGATATTGTATATAACCTGAGCAAATGCATCCTCGTCATCATATCCATAATAGTACTTGATATATGTTGCATAATCCATACCGTAGTTCTCAGCCTGACTCTTGATGGATGTCACAAGCTGCTGTGCACTTGCCTGTACCTCTTCTGCAGAGAGATTCGAGATCTTACAGTTGTTGATGACCTTGGTCATGATATCGCTCTGTGCACTTGCAAGGGCTGAATCCTCCTTGCTTTTATTCAGCTCCTCACGTACAGATTCCTCGTACTCCTTTGTCGTCTTGTAATCTGTGTTGTCTGAAACAAGCTTATCGTTGTATGTGGCAGGCTTATCAATCTTGATATAGTTGAGAGTAGTCTTGAACTCCGCCTCCTTGCCCGCAAGGCTTGTCTCACCATAATTTTCTGGGAATGTAGCCGTTACAGTGAATGTCTCTCCCGGCTTATGGCCTATGATCTGATCCTCAAAATTATCTATGAATGCACCGGAACCAAGTACAAGATCATAGCCACTTCCGTTGGTATTACCACCGTTGAACTCCTCTCCGTCAACTGAACCTACATAATCTATATTGACAGTGTCTCCCTTCTTTGCTGCATTTGTTGTATCCTTGTCAAATGTTCCAAGTCCATCAACAAACTCATCTATCTTCTGCTGAACCTCGTCGTCTGTAACCTCAACGTCCGTCTTGGTATACTCAATACCCTTGTAATCGCCAAGCTCAACATTCTCTGCATATTTCTCTACATACTCATCTATGCTCTCTTCATTCGCCGCTACATCCTCTGCCACGTCAGAAGCTGTAGCCTCTTTCTGAGTATCACCCTTCTTATCATCGCTCTTATCTCCGCATCCGGTCATAAATGACATGGACAATGCCAGTGCAAGAACGACCACACACCCTTTTTTGAACTTTCTCATAAATATTACCTCTTTTATTTTTTATTTGTAGAAAACCCATTTGTTAATGATAATCTTCAACGAATTAACTTATATCATATTTCTTTGTAAAAATAAAGCAATTTGACTTAATTCATACAATTCTCACAAATAGCTGTATATATGATTACTGCCTGATACCGCTTTCTATTTTGGATACGTTTTTGTGACGCAATCAGCATCTTCCACATTAATCAAACGCAAAACTACAATATGTTGTGCCCACATATTTTTTTATTTTCTATATTTTGTATTTTTTACAAATAACATATGGACAAACATTTTTACGGGTGATATAATCAACGATATTGACACACGCTGTAAAAATTCTTATACACAGATCATCTGTGCAGAACATTTTACAAAGCTAGGGAAACTTGCGACGGAGCACTTAATTGTCGCTAATTTTTTTGCGGCTTTTTCAAGCCAAACACGACATATTGTGTTTCTTTTTGCTTTATCCCACTATATTTAGTGTCATATAGTTATGCATAGAATTCACAACACACAGGGAGAATGGGAAATGTTAGTAATCAAAAGAGACGGCCGTGCAGTCAATTACGACCGCAGCAAGATAATCTTAGCCATCCAGAAGGCTAATTCCGAGGTGGAACCTTGCGAAAAGATTTCTGACGATAAGATCGAGGAAATTGTCGGAAGTATCGAAGCCAAGAACAGGAAAAGAATGCTGGTTGAAGACATACAGGATATCATTGAACAAGGTATCATGGCTGACGGAAAGTTTGTCCTCGCCAAAACCTACATTATATATAGATACAGCAGAGAGCTTATCAGAAAGGCAAACACCACCGATGATTCCATACTGAGTCTTATCCAGAACAGAAACAAGGACGTTATGGAGGAGAACTCCAATAAGAACGCCACAGTAGCATCGACACAGCGTGACCTTATAGCCGGCGAGGTCTCAAAGGATCTTACCAAGAGAATGCTCCTCCCTGAGAAGATATCAAAGGCTCATGAGGAGGGTGCCATCCATTTTCACGATGCCGACTACTTTCTTCAGCCGATCTTCAACTGCTGTCTTATCAACATTGGAGATATGCTTGACAATGGGACTGTCATGAACGGCAAACTCATCGAGAGTCCTAAGAGCTTCCAGGTTGCATGTACCATTGTCACACAGATCATCGCATCTGTTGCGTCAAGTCAGTACGGTGGTCAGTCTGTTGACGTCCGTCACCTGGGCAAGTACCTCAGAAAGAGTTATAACAAATACAAGAAGAGATATACTGAAGAATTCGGGGATAAGATAGATCCTGAGACACTTGAGAAGCTCATCACCGAGCGACTCAAGGACGAGCTGAAATCAGGCGTACAGACTATCCAGTACCAGATCAATACCCTGATGACGACCAATGGCCAGTCTCCATTTGTCACCCTATTCCTCAATCTGAGGGAAGATGACGAATACATCAAGGAAAATGCCATGATCATCGAGGAGATCCTGAGACAGAGACTTGAGGGAATCAAGAACGAGGCCGGTGTATATGTAACCCCAGCTTTTCCTAAGCTCATATATGTCCTCGACGAGCACAACTGCCTCAAAGGCGGCGAGTATGATTACATAACCGAACTTGCCATAAAGTGCTCAGCCAAGAGAATGTACCCTGATTACATATCAGCCAAGAAGATGCGTGAGAACTATGAAGGCAACGTATTCTCATGTATGGGATGCCGTTCATTCCTCTCTCCTTGGAAGGACGAAAACGGTGAGTACAAATGGGAAGGGCGTTTCAACCAGGGTGTTGTCAGCCTGAACCTTCCACAGATAGCAATACTTGCAAAGGGTGACGATGACAAGTTCTGGAGTCTGCTGGACGAGAGACTTCAGCTTTGCTACGATGCACTTATGTGCCGTCATAGAGCGCTCGAGGGTGTCACATCGGATGTCAGTCCGGTCCACTGGCAGTACGGTGCCATAGCAAGGCTCAAAAAGGGCGAGGTCATAGACCCTCTCCTCCACAATGGATATTCGACTATTTCTCTGGGATACATCGGAGTATACGAAACAACGAAGCTCATGCGTGGCGTAAGCCACACCGATCCGGTCGGGGAGGAATTTGCACTCAAGCTTATGCACAAGCTCCGCGCAGCCTGCGACAAGTGGAAGTCTGATACAGGTCTTGGATTTGGTCTCTACGGCACGCCTGCAGAGAGTCTTTGTTACAGATTTGCAAGAATAGACAAGGAACGCTTTGGAACCATCAAGGATGTCACCGACAAGGGTTATTATACGAACTCATATCACGTTGATGTCCGTGAGAAGATAGATGCTTTCAGCAAGTTCAGGTTTGAGAGTCAGTTCCAGACCATATCATCAGGTGGCGCTATCTCCTATGTCGAGATACCTAACATGAGAAACAATCTGGATGCTCTGGCGGAGGTCGTCAGATACATCTATGACAACATACAGTACGCCGAGTTCAACACCAAGTCAGATTACTGCCATGTGTGCGGATATGACGGTGAGATCATCATCAACGATGACGGTGAGTGGGAATGCCCTCAGTGTGGCAACAAGGATCACAACAAGATGAACGTCACTAGAAGAACCTGCGGATACCTCGGAGAGAATTTCTGGAACGTTGGCAAAACCAAGGAGATCAAGGCAAGAGTTCTCCACTTGTAAAAGATAAGTTGGATCAAAGGAAAATAAGCAAAAAGCTGTTAAAACCTCTTGATATATCAGTCATACTGGTATATTATTAGAGTATGCAAGTAGTTCTGATATCATATATCAGTTATTTATGATCAAAGTTTTTGAACAGTTTTTATTCGTATTTAACTAAGTGCATTAATAATTTCAACTGTATGGTCTGCATGTCGTAGAGGGCAACGCAGGCCATACTTTTGTGTTAAGGTTTTTTCACAAATGGTTATTTCATAAATTTGAAAGGATTTTATTATGAATTACGCAGACATTAAACAATTCGATGTGGCAAACGGCACTGGCGTGCGCGTATCAGTATTTGTGTCCGGCTGCACGCATCACTGCAAGGGTTGTTTCAATCCCGATACATGGGACTTTGGATACGGCAAACCGTTCACTGATGTGGAAATCGAACATATAATAGACAGCTGCAAGGAGGACTATATCGCAGGCCTGTCACTTCTAGGCGGAGAGCCAATGGAATATGTGAACCAGCAGGGACTGCTGCCACTTGCGCGTAGATTCAAGGAAACATACCCGGACAAGACTATATGGTGTTACACCGGCTACACATTTGATACAGATCTTCTGAACAGAATGTGCAATGAATGGGAATACACCCGGGAACTTCTCTCTTATATCGACGTTCTTGTGGATGGAGAATTTATGGAGGACCAGAAGGATCTCTCCCTCAGATTCAAGGGATCACGCAATCAGCGCATCATCGATGTTCCTGCATCCCTCGCCGCCGGAGAGACTGTACTCTGGAATGAAAAGGGTCGATACTTCTGATATAAGTATTATAGTAAAAAGCTGTGAGCCTCTCTTCTGCTTTATAGCAGAGCTGAATTGAGACTCACAGCTTTTTTATTTGCTTCTTAGTCTTTTACTTGCTTCCTGTCGATCCAAAACCTCCCTCACCACGAACTGTCTCTGAGAGCTCATCCACCTGATGAAATGCCCCTACTATATAAGGAGCGATCACGAGCTGGGCAATCCTCTCTCCCGGCTCCACAGGCTGTGCCTGTGTACCATGATTGTGAAGAGCCACCATGATCTCTCCTCTGTAGTCCGCATCAATGACGCCAACCTTGTTTGCAGGTGCCAGTCCTTTTTTGGATGCCAGACCACTTCTCGCATATACCAGTCCTGCATAACCTGCTGGAATCTCCATAGCTATGCCTGTGTGTATCAGCACTGTCTGTCCCGGTTCTATATCCACCGCCGAGTCAAGACACGCATACAGATCTGCTCCGGCAGCATATTCTGAACCGTATGTTGGTATGATCGCCTTGTCATCAAGTTTTTTTATATTTATATCGTATATCATAATTCACATATCTCCTCTTTTTCTGTAATATAAACTGCTAATCTGCATTTTCACATCATTTGAACGATATCTTGTTGTACACATCCATATCCACTCTCTTACTGTATGAATAGCTGCTGTCCAACTCATCTATCCAATCTGACATCAGATTGTCGTAATACTCTCCATCCGCAGCCTCCGTAAGTTTCTCCTTGTTTTCAGCAGTTGCGGTCTCATCTGTGAGGCTTATCATTTGGAATATATGATATCCATACTCAGTCTGTACAACCGGCGAGATATCCCCATCCGACAGGCTGTAGAGTATATCTAGTGTATCCTGACCGTATGTGCTGACTATCTCATCCCTGCTCATTGTGTGTGTTCCCGCATACTTCAGGGATTTTGCACTTCCAAGGAACGAAATGTTGAGATTTGAATTGTCTGACTCCTCAACGATAGCTGCATATGCCTCATCAGCTTTCTTTTTCTGAACATCTATCTTCGACTGAGGATACAGGGTTATATTTCCAAAGTCATCCTCCGAATAACATTCAAAGAACATATCATAAAATGTGCTCATCCGCGCCTGCTCATCAGATATCTCAGTTGAACTCTGTTTCATGACATAAGTGTATATCTTGTCAGCCAGAGCACTCTCCTCAAGAACCTGTTTCACTGTGTTTTCCTCAAGTCCAACCTCGGCTATCTGCTCATCCGTCAGCAGTTCGTAAAACTTTTCTGCATCCTGCTCCTGCATTCTCTGCTCACTGTCGGTAAGGCTTATTCCATACTCATCCGACTTAGTGATCAGTGTCTTGGTCTTGACTATTCTTGATATCGTCTCTCTTCTCGCAGAATCCTCGGCGTTCATTTCTAATCCGTCGTCCGTAACTATGCTCTGTCCCCACACATCCTTGCCATACTTTGACTCATATCTTTCCTTGACCGTCCTGGCGTACACATATACCTCATCAATATATATATCCTGTCCATTGTATCTGAATACAACTTCTTTTTCCGTGTCCGCGTTGCCATTTCCGCCACATCCCACAAGCATCATGCCGATCACGCAAGACATTATCATCCATATAAATCTTTTCAACTAATCGGTGCCTCCATTCTTCGTTTCATTATCTGAGGTTATGAGAAGCTGTGAGATATCCGCAACGACAAATTCTGCCTGTCTCAGTATATCCCTCTTCTCCTCCTTTGAAAGCTTTAACACAAATTCAGGCTTTGCGCCCATCTGAAACTTCATCCTGCCCATATAATTGTTCACCAGATCTTCTATTCCGTCAACATTTATATTTGCCTTATTGTACATGGAAAATCTTAGCAATCCATCCCTGTACCATATCCTGGTTATATAACACACATACGCTCTCGCTCTGAGAAGCGCCGCATCCAGAAGATTCATGGTCTCATCCGGTATGTCCCCGAATCTGTCTATAAGTTCATCTATTATATCGTTATACTCGTCCTCGTTCTTGATGAGTGATATCCTCTTACAGAGCTCCAGTTTTATGAAGTCATTCTTCACATATGTTTCTGGGATAAATGAATCTATCGGTATATCAATCTCAGTCTCATAATCATGAAATACTGTGTCTCCCCTGCGCTCTCTGACCGCATCATTGAGCATCTTGCAGTAAAGATCATATCCGACTACCTCATAATTGCCCGACTGACTCTCCCCGAGCACACTACCCGCACCTCTTATGTTGAGATCTGCCTTGGATATCTTCACGCCAGAACCAAGGTCTGTGTACTCCTTTATCGCCCTGAGCCTCTTCTCTGCAACCTCAGATATCACCTTGTTCCTTCTATAGAACATGAATGCAAATGCACTTCTATCAGAGCGGCCCACACGTCCTCTCAGCTGATAGAGCTGTGCAAGTCCGAAATTATTAGCATCATGGATGATGATCGTATTCGCATTCGGTATGTCAAGTCCTGTCTCTATTATCGTGGTGCAGACCAGAACGTCTATCTCCTTCTTGTTGAAGCGATACATTATATCCTCAAGGGTTCGTCCATCCATCTGTCCATGAGCAAATTCTACATTTGCATTTGGTACCAGCTTCTGAACCTCCGCAGTAAACTGCTCTATATCATTTACCCTGTTATATACATAATACACCTGCCCCTGTCTCGCCAGCTCTCTGGCGATAGCCTCCCTGGCAAGCTCTTTGTCGTACTCCATGACATATGTCTGTATAGGTCTTCTGTCAACCGGAGCCTCCTCAAGCAGGCTCATATCCCTTATTCCAACCAGGCTCATGTGAAGAGTTCTCGGGATAGGTGTGGCTGTGAGTGTAAGGACATCCACGTTAGTCTTCATCTCTTTTATCTTTTCTTTGTGATTGACGCCAAATCTCTGCTCCTCATCTATGATCAAGAGTCCAAGATTTTTAAACTCAACATCCTTGGACAGAAGTCTGTGAGTTCCTATCACTATGTCGACTTTCCCCTCCTTGAGTTCTCTGAGTGTATTCTTTATCTCCTTCTGCGTACAGAATCTACATAGAAGTCTTATAACCACCGGATAATCCTTCATTCTCTCGGTAAATGTCTCGTAGTGCTGTTCTGCCAGAATCGTCGTTGGCACCAGATACGCAACCTGTCTGCTGTCCCCGACCGCCTTGAACGCAGCCCTTATTGCAACCTCCGTCTTGCCAAATCCAACATCTCCACAGACAAGCCGGTCCATTATACGGCTGCTCTCCATATCCGCCTTGACATCGGCTATGGCGCGTAGCTGATCGTCAGTTTCCTTATATGGGAAGGTCTCCTCAAATTCCTTCTGCCACTCAGAATCCGGAGAATACGCATGCCCCTCCTTCGACTGTCTCTCGGCATACAGCTTGACGAGGTGTTCTGCCACCTCATCAACGTGTCCCTTGACTCTGTTTCTGACCTTCTGCCATTCATTTCCGCCAAGGCGGTTTATCTTGGGAGGTCTGCCCTCCTTGCTCCTGTACTTCTGTATCCGGTCGGTTTCCGATGCCAGGACATAGAGTTTGCCACCCTCGGCATACTCTATAACCAGATAATCCTTGAGTGCTCCGTCCACCTCTATCTTCTCTATACCCTTATAGACTCCTATTCCATACTTCTCGTGTACGACATAATCACCCACACTGACATCCGAAAATGACTTGATTATCTCTCCTGAATATGGGAGCTTCTTCTGTGTTCTCTTTCCTGACGATGATCTGCTTGAGAATACATCGCCCTCACTAACGACCACTAGATGCATAGCCGGTATCATGAATCCGGATCTGAGTCTTCCCGCCATCGCTGCAATCTCACGAGGGGTAAGTACCTTATCCGCATCGCTCAGATAATGACAGATGATATCCGCATCCATAAGATTATCCACCATTCTCTTTGCACCCACCGAAGAAGGCGACACAAAGAGCACACTGTTCTTGTTCTTCTTCCAGGATCTTATATCCGCTACAAGTGTGTCAAAACTGTTTCTGTAACTGTGCACTTCGTGGCATTCAATCTCAGTTTTATGTGCATAACTTATCCTGTCATCCCTGCCATCAAACGCGTCAAATCCTACGACATTGTACTTCTTGGCCTTATCTATCACATCATCATAGCTGTACATGACATTCATCTGTCCAGGAAGCACGTAGCCGCCCTCAAGTCTGTGCACCATGCTGCTTCTAAAGCCCGTCTCGTCCGTTGCAGCCCTGTCACTGACCTTTCTCGTCTCATCTATGAGCACGTAAGAATCATCCGGCAGACAGTCTATGAGTGAAACTGTGTCACTGTAAAAATAGTCGACATAACTGTCAACTCCGTACACAGCACTGAACTCCGTGAGCTGTTCCTTAAGCTCCGCCACCTCACGTTTTATCCTTGCATATGCCTCCGTGTGAAATGACTCCTTAAGCTTCTGTGCGTACGGCTTCAGTTCCGCCTCAATCTTCCTGATTCCACGGTTTATTCTATCCTGGGACAGCACTATCTCTCCTGCAGGGTAGATCACAATCGAATCAACCGTCTCTATGGATCTCTGGCTCTCAGCGTCAAATGTCTTGATGGTATCCACCTCGTCATCCCACATATCTATTCTGTATGGACACTCCTCAGTGAGTGGATAGATATCTATGATCCCGCCTCTCACTGCAAACTGACCTGGCTCCTCTACATTGTCCACCTTATCATATCCGAGCGCTGATAATTTCTGCCTGAGATCATCAACATCAAGCCTCTGTGCAGTACATATGTTGATGATATACTTATTCATATATGAAAGTGCAGGGATCTTGTCAAAAAGAGCATCCACAGTTGCAACTATCGTGCACGGTTCTCCTGAGGCAAGCCTTCGCAGTACATCCATACGTTTTCTCGTTATGGCATTTCCATGGACATCAGCGCTGAAGAACAGGATATCCTTTGCCGGATACATGTACACATCCCTGCTGTAGAATCTGAGGTCACTGTACAACTGCTCTGCCCTCTTGTCGCTGTACGTCAGCACCAGTTTCACCGACGACTCATCAGACACTGCATTCATGAGAAACACCCTGTCCGTTCCCTCCATTGTGGAGCCGATAACGTCCACAAATCCATCGCCGGCAGCCAGCCAGTCCTTTATCTGTCTGTATATATTCAGTTGTTCGAATGGCTCCTGAAATACTCTCATAATCTATTTCCTATCCGCTTGACACATATACAAATCCTATCCATTATACCTGTTCATGGCCGCAACTGCGCCGTCAGACAATATGACCTCCAGCGCGTCGCACGCTTTACCGCAGCTCTCCCTCATAAATGGAAGATCTTCCCTGCTAAATCTTGAAAGTACATGATCCGCCAGATCCATATGCTCCGGCTTTTTTCCAACACCGACTCTAACTCTCACAAAGTCCTGGCTTCCACTGTGCAGGATGATATTTTTCATGCCGTTGTGGCCTCCGGCGCTGCCTTTCTCTCTTATGCGGATTTTCCCAACATCAAGATCTATGTCGTCATAAACTACTATCAGATCATCAACTGTAAGTTTGTAGAAATCCATGATAGCCCTGACACTCTCTCCGCTCAGATTCATAAACGTCTGAGGCATAGCAAGAATAACTTTCTCTCCATTTATAACGCCTTTGCCGATGAGTGCCTTGTGTTTGCAGGTGTCCACCTTGATATTGTGTCTCTCTGCAAGCTCATCTATTACAGAAAATCCAGCGTTGTGCCTTGTTCCGGCATATTTTGCCCCAGGATTTCCAAGTCCCACTATGAGTTTCATAATATATCCCCTTTTATCTATCTGTTCTTCATTATCTCTTCAGCTTCAACAAGCTGTTCGAGAGTATTCACTCCACGTATCTGGTCAGCATCATCCATCGGGACCGCATCAACCGGAAGTCCCATCGCCTTGATTATCCCTATCGTATCAGGCAGATAATACTCGCCCTGAGCATTGTCATTTTTCACCTGGGAGAGAGCACTCAGAAGTGCGTCACACTGGAATATGTACATTCCCGAATTGACCTCGCACACTGCCTGTTCCTCCTCAGTAGCATCCTTCTGCTCAACTATTCTGTCAAGTCCCTTATCATCCCTTATAATCCTTCCATATCCAAATGGATCGTCCAACATAGCTGATATGACAGTTACACCATTGCCGTCTGTCTTGTGTCTTCTGATGGCACTTTCCAATGTGTCGGCAGTAACTAGCGGTGTGTCTCCGCAGAGTACCACAACATCACCATCATTGCCTATAAAGTCTGACGCACATTTTACCGCATGTCCTGTACCAAGCTGTTCTTTCTGCAGTGCATAACTGACTCTGTTATTCATCTCATCCGCAAGTCCAAGGCTTTCATATGTGGCATGTATGCTGTGTTCAACTTCTTCCGCCTTATATCCTACTATCACGCATACCTTTTCGCAGCCTGCATTCTTTGCCGCCTCTATAGAATAATACACCATTGGCTTTCCGAGCACCTCATGCACCACCTTTGGCTTGTCTGACTTCATTCTAGTTCCCTTGCCCGCAGCAAGTATGATCGCTTTAAGCATATCTGCCTCCTATAAACATCTTATATTATTCATCCAGATATTATTTCATATTTATATTCACACACAAATACTTTCTGTCCGGATCCTTTTTCATCACTGCCCACAATTTTACTGTATCGCAGGCACTTTTTCAACCCAACCAGAGATATATTCAGCGTTACAGTCGTCACCTGTGCTGAAGCCAATCCAACTCCGCTGTCCATATACAGCAAAACCAGCCACCGCATTACTGCAATGGCTGGCCATCTCTACTTATTGTGCTGTTGTGTATCACACCCAGATCTATTCTTCTTCCTGAGTCTCGCGATACTTTGCAAGTATCATATTCTGCAGACGCTCTCTGGTGGCTGTATTGATAGGATGTGCTATATCCCTGTACTCACCATCTGAAGCTTTTCTGCTAGGCATAGCAATAAACATTCCCTTTTCACCCTCTATGATCTTGATGTCATGAACAACAAACTCATCATCTATGGTGATCGAGACAACCGCCTTCATCTTGCCTTCCTTCTCAACACTTCTGATTCGGATATCTGTTACCTGCACTTTGTTTACCCCCTTAACCCTGACGCACTCTGTAATCCCACACACAGATTGTCATTTGTATTATTTTGTATAAGCCCTCTTTTACGCTTCTGACTAGAGAGCGTATCTAAAGTTCTTCTCCACTATAACCTTTATATCTTCTGGCGTTCCCTGATGAACTGTATTCGCGCGGAGAGTATCCCGGCTCTCCACAATACAATTCTCTATGATGGAATTGTCCCCGATATTAACATCGTTAAGTATGATAGAATTCCTTATCACACAGTTGTTGCCGATGTATACCTTCTTAAATATGACTGAGTTCTCAACAGTACCGTTGATGATACATCCGCTTGCTATCAGACTATTGTTGACAACCGCATCAGCATTGTACTTTGCAGGTGGAAGATCGTCTACCCTTGAGTAGATATCAGGATGCTGCTTGAAGAAGAAATCTCTTACATCTTTCTTGAGAAAATCCATATTTGCTCTGTAATACGATTCCTTTGTTCCTATATTTCTCCAATAAGTATCCATCTTGTATCCGTATATTCTCTTGACACCCTTATATCTCACGAGAATATCTCTTACGAAGTCATTTCTTCCCTCGTTGGCGCATGTCTCAAGGAGCTCTATGAGCTGTCTTCTTCTTATTACATATACACCGATAGAAACGGTGTTAGTTCCTGCAACAAGCGGCTTCTCCTCGAAGTCAATGATGCGTCCATCGTCGTTCATCTTGACAACACCAAATCTGTTGATGTCATCCTCGCCCGGTGCCATATCCTTACATACTACTGTGATGTCTGCACCATTGCTTATATGCTCTTCGAGAACCTTATTGTAGTCCAGTTTGTAGATTCCATCACCTGATGCGATAACTACATATGGCTCATGGCTCTCCTTGAGGAACTTGATATTCTGATAAAGTGCATCCGCTGTTCCCTTGTACCAGTAGCTGTTCGCTGCTGTAATGGTAGGAGTGAATATAAACAGACCTCCCTGCTTTCTTCCGAAATCCCACCACTTGCTTGAGTTCAGATGCTCGTTCAGTGATCTCGTATTGTACTGTGTAAATACCGCTACCTTCTGTATATAAGAATTCGTCATATTGGAAAGTGCGAAATCGATTGCTCTGTAACTTCCTGTGATAGGCATAGCTGCAACGGCTCTCTTAGCTGATAAATCTCCCAGCTTATTGCTGTTACCACCTGCCAGAATAATTCCTAATGCTCTCATGTCTACTCACCTGCCTTTATAATACTACCGCCACTTGGGAGCTGTCCGTCCGGATAATCAGATGAATCTGTGTCTCCAAATATAGCAGTGTTCTTACCTATCGTTACGCCCTCAGGTATAACGGAGTTCTCACCTATAGTTACAAGGCCAAATGCGTAGATATTAGGTTTCATCTCATTGACAGCCTCTTCTCCAACACCAAGCTTGGCATTTGCTCCAACCTTTACATTCTCAGCTATAATTCCCTTTTCAATGTAAGCTCCGGCCTCGATCGTAACCCCATTCATGATAATTGAATCCTTAACGACCGCACCCTCTCCTATTGTTACACATGATCCTATAACTGAGTTTTCCACAGTACCATATATCTCGGTTCCCTCTCCGATGATACACCTTGTCACCTTCGCTGACTCATCTATGTACTGAGGTGGTATTGCGTCTGTCTTTGTATATATCTTCCAGAACTCCTCATAGAGGTTGAACTCAGGAACTATATCAACTAGCTCCATATTGGCCTCCCAGTATGAGCCAAGAGTTCCTACGTCTTTCCAGTAGCCCTTGAAGTCATATGCACAAATCTTGTTGCCATTCTCATGGCAGTATGGAATGATGTGCTTACCGAAATCGCATCCAGGCTGATCCTTCATTGTGACGAGTGCCTCACGCAGGATCTTCCAGTTGAATATGTAGATACCCATGGAAGCTTTATTGCTTCTAGGATTCTCTGGCTTCTCCTCGAACTCGGAGATGATTCCATCATCGTTTGTTATAACGACTCCGAATCTGCTTGCCTCCTCCCAAGGAACCTGATATGTTGCAAGCGTTACATCCGCATTCATGGATTTATGATATTCGAGCATATGCTCATAATCCATCTTGTATATATGATCTCCTGAAAGTATGAGTACATAATCCGGATTATAGTAATCGATGAACTCGATATTCTGATAAATGGCATTCGCTGTACCGGTATACCATTCGCTGTTGTTGCTCTTCTCATATGGCGGAAGAACTGTAACACCGCCTATGTTTCTATCCAGATCCCATGGAATACCTATTCCTATGTGCTGGTTAAGTCTGAGTGGTCTGTACTGTGTAAGTACACCTACTGTGTCAATCCCCGAGTTGATACAGTTACTCAGTGGGAAATCGATTATCTTGTATTTGCCGCCAAATGCTACGGCTGGCTTGGCAAGCTTGGATGTAAGAACCCCAAGACGGCTGCCCTGTCCGCCCGCAAGAAGCATGGCGATCATCTCTTTTTTAATCATGTAAGTCACCTCTCCATGCAAAATTATAAAATCATTATACCATTCTTTTTATAATAATCAAAGTTTTTTATGCATTTTCACAAAAAGAATGCGCATTTTCCGATTTTTTTAAACATTTTTTACCCAGTATATATTTTTTCTTGATGGAATTTGTCAATATATGGATATTTATTTTAGTTATAAAGCACTTAAACTTTCCATTCGACAATATTTAAGTGTATAATAAGCGAGTGGGAATCGTATCAATACCGCAGTTTTGTATTATACTATCCCATAAGCAGCACTAAACATAAGAAAAGTATTTATAAGGAGTAATCATATATGTCAGAAGTACTTATAAAAGAATATCGCGGTAATATTGTTGAGAATGTCCACCGCGGCTCGATCGCCATAGTGTCTTCCACCGGCGATACCGTAGCCTATCTGGGCGATATCGAGAAACAGACCTACATGAGATCAGCCAGCAAACCTATACAGGTCCTGCCTACACTTCTGGCCGGACTTCACAGAAGATTCAACCTCACGGATGAGGATGTTGCCATGTTTAACTCATCCCATTGGGGCAGTAACCACCACATATTTGTTCTCGAAGAGATAGCGAGAAAGACCGGTCTGAATCCGGATGACATGATCATGAAGCCATGCAGCTCCACATCGGCTTCTGCCCTTGCAGCTAAGCTTACAGACAGGTCAAAGCTCCATCCAAGGCAGGGACAGAGCAAGCTCCAGCACTGCTGCTCCGGCAAACATTTCAGCCTTATGCTTCTTCAGCGTGAACTGACAGGTAAGCCGGACGGATACTACCTGAAGGATTCACCTGTCCAGCAGCAGATAATAAACTTCATATCAATGCTGAGCCAGACCCCGACCTACAAGATTGGTCTGGGTATCGACGGCTGCGGTGTTCCTGTATTTGCGCTGCCGCTCAGAAGCATCGCCATGTCCTACGCCAAGCTCATGGATCCGTTCAGTATGTCCGGAGAGCTCAGAGACATCATAGACTACAACTTCTCATGTATCCACAAATACCCTGAGAAGATCAACGACTACGGCACACCTTCCTATTATATTAACCAAAATCCGGACCTGATAATGAAGGACGGCTCAAGGGGCGTGATCTGCATGGCCATAAAGAGCATGAAGCTCGGAATAACGGTCAAGCTTGAGGACGGCTGGACTGACGAATTTCAGGGACTCATCATCGCAAATATTCTTGAGCAGCTTAAATATGATGACACAGAGCTTATCGAAAAACTTAAAAACTGCTATTCCACAAAGCTGTACAATGACTGCGGAATAGAGGTCGGCCACTCAGAGGTCGACTTTAAGCTTAATATAGATCCGATTTTCTTTGAACCAGCAGAGGAATACATTGATACGGACGGTGACGCCGAAACCGATGAACTTAACGATGAAGGTGGATCTGATATATCCACGGATGATGATGCCTCTATTCAGGAAGACATCCCTGACCTAGGCAAGGATTCAGCTTTTGAACAGGGCTCACAGGACGTCAACTCCGCCTTTTCAAAGGATGCAAGCACCTACGATCCGGATGCTGACAGTGCTTTCGCTGACGGGGAGCCATACTCACCTGAGAATGATTCGGCATTTGACCGAACACCTGACGAGATTCGCGCTGCATTTGACCGAAAAGTAGCCGAGGCTTACGACAAGGTATCAAAGGCGACCGAAGAGGCTGATGATGACTCTGTTATAGACGATATAATTTCAAAGGAAAATGAGAAGCAGACCATAGAGAAATCCGATATATCTGAGGAAGAACAGAGAGCCATGCGCAATAAAAAGTCTATACTAGGCATGAATGTTGTAAGGCCGTCAGCCAACCGCACCGTTATAAGCAATCCAAGAGTGGACCCTATAAGCGTAAAACCAGGCCAGGCAGCCCCAGCCGAGCAGGCAAAACCTGTCTCCCAGACTGAGACCTCAGGGATTGCTGAGCAGGCAAAGAATACGGTGAGATCCAGTTTTCAGGTATTTTCCCCAGTATCAGCGGAACCGACCAGGCACGTCGCACAGGATTACACCAGCAGAGACATCAAGCTCGCCAACATAATCTCACAGAAAAAAAAGGATGATTGACCAGCGGGATCACCATTATAACGCAAAAAATCTGCAGTCCGTGCCAGATATGGACTGCAGATTTTTTTGAGCAAATGATCACAAACTCTTCAGACTGTCCTTACAGTTCGGACAGATTCCGATAAATTCCAGGTTGTGGGACAATATGACAAATTCACTGTCCGCCTCCACTCCCATATGTGTGATAGAATCCTGATATGGTAACTCACTGTCATATATCCTGTCACACACTTTGCATCTTATATGGTAATGATTTTCCGTGTTGCCATCGTAGTGCTCCATCTTGTCCCCAGAATATACATTCATGACAATTCCATCATCAACCGCATCTGAAAGCACACGGTACACTGTTGATTTGCCGATCTTGTACCCTCTCTTTTCCAGTTCATCTATCAGACTCTGGACTGTAGGATGAGTCTTGAGCTCTTTTATAACAGAATAAATGACCTGTTTCTGCCATGTGTTACGCTTATCACTCATTGTATAGTCCTCCTTCTAGCATTTGTAGACATTTATTAAGAACCGCCCCATTAATATCTATTGCCGATATACATATTATCTTCTATCAGGAACTGTTCTCTATAAGAATAAAATAACACATTTTAGATAGTATTTCCACTGTTTTTAAAATGTAAGTTTTTTTCAACGCCTCGGTCCAGTATGTGCATGTTGTAATATACATCACTGTCTGGTGAAGGTATATAATCTCAGTCCATGCTCCGTCCACAGAGCCGTCTGGTCATTGTAGCCAGTTCCCGCAAAATCAGGCGCAAGGTTCACTCCGACACGGTTAAACACCGCACCGGACGCTTTCACGCATTCTTTCTCGCCGGGCAGTTTAACCACTTTGTCTATCGCACTCTGAGTCAGAGAATCCGGCTTTACATGAACTGGTGTCACCATGTTGATGAGATCTCCCATGATTTTTACGCTATACTGCAGGTTTCTGCCCTCCAGGACATACACAGCGTTTTCATCAAGCCCTTTTGTTCTCAGGTGCTTGTAAGTGTAATTCGGTATCACCTGGCCCTCATAATAGCAGGCTGCTGCATCTGAGCCATCCTGCGCCACCGTCATAAACTGGTACACATTTCTCTTTAGCTCTGACACCGTGCCATTCTCAATCCTGTGATATTCACCGAACTGAAGTGTACGCCTGTGTTTCTTGTAGAACTCCACCTGGTCTTTTATAGCCTCAAGATCTTTCTTCTTCATATCGCACAGGTTGCACTCATAGCCCAGCACTCCAAATGCCGCTACTCCGAATCTTGTCTCAAGCGGAGTAACCCTGAGCGTCTGATGATTCGGACATCCCGACACATGACTGCTGACGACCGACATAGGGTAGCCATAGCTGTAACCAGTCTGTATCTCAAGCCGTTCCCTGGCATCCGTATCGTCACTTGCCCATATCTGCGGCATGTAACACAGTATGCCGAGATCAAATCTGTTGCCCCCGGCGGCACATCCCTCAAACAGTATCTCAGGGAAACGCTTCGTAAGCCTTCCCATGATATCGTAGAGTCCCAACACATACCTGTGTCCAAATTCGCCTTGCCTGTCAGATGGCAGCGTCTGGCTGTAACGATCCGACATGATCCTGTTCATATCCCACTTAACATATGAAATATTCGCAGATGAGAACACCTTCGTCATAGAGTTCACTATATGATCTCTCACGTCCTTGTTAGTGAGATCCAGCAGCATCTGATGACGTCCCTCGGCATGACTCTGTCCCGGCACTCTGACCGCCCACTCTGGGTGCGCCCTGTAGAGGTCACTATCCTCGTTCACCATCTCAGGCTCAACCCATATGCCAAATTCCAGTCCAAGTGCATTTATCTTATCCGCAAGCTGTTTTACTCCTCCCGGAAGCTTGCTGAGGTTCTCCTGCCAGTCCCCAAGTGAGGATGTGTCATCATCCCTGTGCCCAAACCATCCGTCATCCATGACGAACAGCTCTATGCCGCACTTTTTTGCCTCCTTTGCAAGCTTCAAGAGTTTCTTCTCATTTATATCAAAATAAGCAGCCTCCCAGCTGTTCAGCAGAACCGGTCTCTCCCTGTCCGCCCAAAGGCCTCTGACTATATGCCTTCTGACAAATACATGCATACGGCTGCTGACCCCGCCAAATCCTGTATCTGAATATGTCATGACTGCCTCCGGCGACTGGAGCGACCTTCCCGGTTCAAGTACAAATGTAAACCCTTCCGGATTGATTCCGCCAATGATTCTCATACGCCCATAGGAATTCTGTTCACAGCTCTCCATATGGTCACCTGAGTATATGAGATTGAAACCGTAACACTCACCATGTTCCTCAGAACAACCGTGCTCCGCCACCATGAAGAATGGATTTGCCCTGCTGCCGGAGGTTCCGGTTGATGATGAGACAGCCACCTTTCCCTGCCGTACAGGGTGCTCCGACCTGTGCATCTCCCTTGCCCATGCTCCTCCGAAATGTATCATGTCATATTCCTTATACATTCTCATGTCGATCTGCGTGGACATAAGTCTGTCCACCCGCTCTACATCATCACTTTCATTTGTCAGTCTGGCGCTTCTAGTTATCACGTCACAGTCATCCCATGTGACATATATAAGCTCAAGCTTCTGTCTGTAGAATGTGTCCCGCAGGGTTACAATGAGCTGTGTTACTTCATCAGCCACACCAGTGCCTTCGCCCATTCCACCACCACTTTCCACTGCACAAGGAAGTCCTTCAAGCTCATCCCTGCCGTTCTTTATCTCGTAAGATTCGTACACGAAGTCGCAGGTCGTACTTCCATTTGCATGAGTCATGCAGACAAACGGCTCGCTGACATCCCCCTTGCCGGTCGATGACAACTCCTGCAGCATATTCTCAAGTGTGAGGCCACCGCCTAGCACTATGGCATTGCCGGTCTCGAACAGACTTCTGTCACGTGCCGCATCCCAAAGGCCCACAGTATTCAGATCTCCGCCATCCTGACTCCTGCCACCATAATACAGGTGCTCAAGGTGTCCATCTGGGCGCACACACATGGCATACTGAGTTGACTTTGTCTCCAGTATGAATACCTGATTTTCTTCTATATATCTGATCATAACGGTTCCTCCTAATAATATATATCGCCCCTCTCCTATCTCAGTTTTGTCATGATCTCCTGCATCCGCTCCTCTGTCAGCTTGTATTTTCTAATGAAGAATACCAGTCCTATAATGAGAAGAACTATCGGAACAACTGTCATCATCATGGAAAGTCCCATGAGGGTTCCCGTGCTCTGCTCTATGACCTCCGATGTTCCATCCGCTGACTGTACGAGCCCCACCCATTTGATGGCAAGTCCGGCAAAAAACACTGCAACTCCCGATGCAAGCTTCACGACAAATGTCTGCATGGAGCATATGACGCTCTCATCCCTCTGTCCATTCTTGTACTCTCCGTAGTCTATGCTGTCTGCAAGACACACAGTTATCAGCACGTTGAGAAGTCCGCTTCCCGCAAATACCAGAAGTCCCGGTATGAACAGAACGTACCAGCAAGGCACTCCGGCCACGTTCATGTGTGTAACTCCTGCAAGGCTGCAGGCAAGCAGCATCACATAGCCAACGATCTCATATACAACAGAGTGTACGAACAGTTTTCTCTTGGACATCTTTTTTCTAAAAAGTGGAAAGAACATCATAGCCAGTATCTGCGCGCCGCCGCCAAATGCGGAGAATAGCGCATATCCGCTCTCACTTCCTATGTCATATGTGAAGAAATATATGAGAAGGTTACTTGTTATATAGAGTGCGGAATTTACGAGCACGATGGTGATGACTACTGCCAGTGCCTGGTCATTTGTCACAAGTGAATGGAACATCTCCCCTATGCCATGAGCCTCTGGGGCAGTGTCACTCTTCTCCTTTACATTTGCCACGCATATGGTCTCTGAAATGACAAATACAACTGCAACCAGCAGTGCCCACCACTTAAATCCGATACGGTAATCCGTAATATTCAGCTTGTCCACCGCCAATGCTGCGCCACTTATGGCTGGAACCACTATCATGGTAAGTACAGTAGGTATGGCAGAACCCACGCCAGCGCAGGATCTTGCCAGCGCCGACAGATTCTCCCTCTCCTTGCCCGGCTCAGTGATGGCCGGGATCATGGACCAGTACGGAATATCCATCAGCGTGTATGTGATTCCCCACAGGAAATATGTCACCGTCAGGAACACCTTCATACCACCAGCTTCCATACTCTCCGGCACAGCGAACATAGCATAGAGAACCACCGCGTTCAGCACAGTTCCCGAGAATATCCACGGTCTGAATCTTCCCCATCTGCTTCTGGTCTTTGCCACCACGATGCCCATGATCGGATCGTTAAATGCATCAAACACCCTCGCCGCCATCAGCACGGTTCCTATAAACACCGAGCTGACGCCGAGCACCGAATTGTAATAATACAGTATATAGCTGGCCACCAGCATATACACCATATCCTTTCCCACAGCCCCTACTCCGTAGGCTATCTTTGTCCTTTTCTGAAGGTCACCCTCAGACACGCCCTGCTGTGTATTATCTCCCATATATAACCTCCTTAAAGGCCTAACCTTTTATATCTGCCAGCCTTGTCTCCAGCCATTTGTCAATATCGTCAAACACCTTATCCCTGCACAGCTCGTTCAGTATCTCGTGCCTGCAGTCCTCATACAGATAGCATGCAACATTGTGTGACACCCTTCTGTGGTATAGCTCGTAAAGCTTCAGAACATCCCTGCCGTAGTGTCCCACTGGATCACTGTCACCGGACACGAACAGAACCGGCACATTCTTCGGTATCCTGGCGATATTTCTGTCTTCCTGTATATAGTGAAGGGTGTTGAAGAGCGTCTCGTAGCCCTTCAGTGTAAATGAGAACTGGCACAGAGGATCATCCACGTATGCGTCCACGCGCTTCGGATCACGGCTCACCCAGTCTTTATTTGTCCTCTTTCTCACTTCACCATTCACTATAGTTGTCTTTGGAATACCCCTGTTGTATGTTCCAAATGCAAGCAGTTCCATGAGGGTACTCCTGTACCTCTCGCCATGCTGGCTCTTCTCAAGCTCCAGCACAAGTCTGCCGATCTGTAGCATATACTCCGGCATGCTTCCAGTTCCCATGCAGATAAAGCCGTCCACACTTGAGCCCTCCGTGTAAGGTGACGGATATTTTGGATCCCAGCCGTAGTCACTCATGTATCGTCTCGCCATAAATGAACCCATAGAGTGTCCCATCAGGAAGAACGGTACTCCTTTGTATGCCTTCTTCAGACTTCTAGTGACTCTATGAAGATCCGCGACTATTGCCTTGCTCGCATCGTAGGCATTCATATATCCAAGTTCATCCATATTTGCCGCCGTGAGTCCATGTCCCAGATGATCATTTCCTGCCACCACAAAGCCCTTTGCTGCAAGATACCTTGCAAATTCATCATATCTGTCTATCAGCTCTATCATTCCATGGGATATCTGAAGTATCGCTCTTATCTCCCCCTGTGGTTCCCACACGATAACGTGCAGCTTGTCCTTGCCATTTGATGATGGTATAAATGTCTCTTTCTTCTTTACCTTATACATAATGTAACCCTCCTTAAAAGCAGTGCTAATCCATGCCTGCTGATTATTCTGACCGCAATCCTTACGCCTCAGTTCTTCATATTCATCGCCAGTTTTACTACCTCATACGCTCCGTCATATATTCCGTCCGCTTTGTTTCGCTTTATGTTCTCACACATGCCTGTGAGTATGCTGTCATCCTGCATGAACAGCTTCATCATCTGGAGTGTGTGTGGTATGTCACGGCACTCCAGTGTTCCATCTCCGATCTCCGCCGAGTGTATTGCGCCCCACTGCTCATGCCCGCCAACTCTCTTGATGAACAGCTTTGGAACTGGATAAAAGGCCAGCTCAGATGGCTTCGTTATGAGTACATCACAGCTTCTCATGAGAAGGTTAGTGCAGTACACAGCCTCATATATATTCTCGTGGCAAAATGCGTGTATTCCGTGCACCTCTTCCTTAAGAGCCTTATCCGCAAATGCTGTGGTGTCGCTCCAGTCATCGAAATGTGTAGTGACAAGGCTCTCCATAGCTGGTATCTCTCTCACCAGCTCTTCCCATACGTTCATATAATCGCCTAGATTCACGTACAGAACCATGTTGCCCTTCTTCACGCTGGCAAGCGCCGTCCTGATAATAGCTGCAAATATATCCTTCTGTGCTCCGGCTCCTCCTATGGTGAGGAGAAAACGCATCGGTGCTCTTCTCTTTCTTCTCTCTATTCTCCTGTCACAGTCCTCCTCTATGGCTGCCACCAGCTCATGGTCTATATAGTGTCCAACGTATCTGATGGAATCGCCGGGCATAGGCTTAAGCACCTCGTCGCCCTGCATGCCGTTCAGTGTCCTGTATCCCAGATATGCCGATCTGGTCTGCACCGTATGAAGGCTTCCCTCCGCAAGGTGAAGTGCCATAGGCCAGTTGTCCGGAATGGCGTTTACCACATGCTTCATTCCTGCGTGGACTGCTGCCTGAGCCGGCCACACATGTGTAGCCACAAGTGGGATATCCTTTGGAACATTTCCAAACACCGGTGTCATAAGCTCCGCATTCATCTGATCCGAGGCATTGTATGACAGCTTCCTGAAGCCCTCATAGTTCATTGGCTCCCACACCGCTTTATTAAAGGCCTTACTCTTTCCTGATATACGTGAGCCCAGAGAATACAATTTGTTCTGTGCCTCTATGACCTTTCCTCCTGTGGTCTCACTGTATGAATTGAGATCCATCCAGTATGGCTTATATCCCAAATTATTTGCCGCAGATGCTATCGCCATGGATATTCTGTAGTGTCCAAATCCCATCCTGATATTTCCAACTATGATTCCTTTGTCACGGTCAAAATCCTCCCGGCCGCCAGTACCCGCATCGTCACTGGCTCCGTTGTCTATAACAATATTGGAGACGCCGAGAGTATCTCCAATATAAGGATTTTTAACAATTGCCAGCGGATAGTCAACATCACTGTCATCACCGAATCTCCTGACAAATCTCTCCCTGGAGTTCTCCGCCCTTTTCACTACCTGACTGCTCATCCTGTTTCCAAATATAACCTCAGATCTTTTTCCCATAGCACACCCTCCTGTCTTTAATATATACCGCCCATCTCACCCCGGTGAATTGAACCGGCATGGACCTCATTTCCAGATAATCACATCATTCATAGCAATTTCTGCTCCTTACAGGATATACCATCCATAAGCACATCCAGTGTATACTGCACAGCTTCGTCAAATGTAAGCCCTGCATCTATCAGGACTGTAGTCTCCATATATTTCTCAAGTGTGGCCTCGAACATGGTCTTGATAACCGGTATCGGAATATCTCTTATAACTTCCTCGTCAATTCCACGTCTCAGGAGCTCTATGGTATTATCCCACTGCTGCTCCATCATTACTCTCACCCTGGCAAATATTCTTGGATACGATTTTTCAAGCTGATATATCTGTCTCCAGTCCAGCTCACTGTAGCTGTCAGGCATGGCTATGAGTATTGCCTTTATCTTCTCCACCGTGGTCAGGCTGTCGTCATCCATGACCGCCTGCTCACTTCTCTTAATCTGCTCATATATATATGTCGCTGTGTCAAAGAACAATGTTTCCTTGTCTCTCACAACCTGATATATTGTCTTCTTGCTCACACCAAGGCGTCTTGCCATATCGTCCATGGTGAATTTGAACCCCTTCTCACGGAACTCTTCTATGGTCGCCTCGTATATTCTAAGCCGTAACTGCTGCTGTGTTTCTCCGTCCATAACACCCTCCTGTCCACAGGTATCCATCATGTCCCTGTACATACTGAACATTCTCAGGAAACTTGAAAACTATTCTCAGTTTCCTCGTTTCCTTGATAATAGCATTTATTTGTGTGTTCTGCAACAATAAAAGTGTGTTATTTGTGTTATTATGTAATTTTTGCACAAATCGCACAAATTGCAAGCACGGACTTTGGCTCGTTGCTCGCGTAATCTATGAGAATCCCGCTCCGCGAGTTTCTCATCGCTATCGCGGCAGTCGCCAAGGTCTCGTTCAAGCACGGACTTTGGCTCGTTGCTCGCGTAAAATACGGCATCTTCATTCAAAATGAAGATGCCGTATAACTTTTCTCTATATTGTATCTCTGTAACTATATCACTCACTCTGCATCACATCGATAACATAAAGCTCATGCAAAGCTCTCGTACATGCAATATAATGTGTATGTCTTGTCACCATACTGTTCTTATAAGTTCCATCAGTCATGACGTACACCGCGTCAAACTCCATTCCCTTCGCAAGGAACTTTGGAAGCACGACCACACCTCCAGAATATACCACTGACTGGTTTGTGATTAGTGTCACCTCAGTGTACTCGGATAACTGCCTGTACACCTCGTACGCATCCGCCTCATCATTTGTCAAAATGGCTATATTGTCGTACGCATCCATATCTCCGTAGCTCAGCTTGTCATTTATAAATTCCACAGCCTCATCCAGGGATCCGCACTGTATCTCCTCCGGCACCCTGCCATGCCTCTCCACTGTATTTCCGCCTATACCCTCGTCGCCGAGTATATTATTGCAGAACTCCGTGATCTCCGCCGTGGATCTGTACGACTCTGAAAGCTCCATGAGCTCATAACCACCCTGGCCGTTTCTCTTTGCAAATATCTTCGTGAGGACATCTACCACAGTCTCTTCCGGATTATAGAAAAGCACCTGATAGCGGTCTCCCAGGATAGTTTTTTTACATCCAAATATCCTGTCTAAAATCGCGTACTGGAATATCGTGTAGTCCTGCATCTCATCTATGACTAGATGCTTTATATTGTTGTAGGTATTGCATCCATAGAAATATACCTGAAGATAAAGTATCGGAAGTATATCCTCATAACATATCTTCCCGTATTCATTTTTGTACTCTGATATCCCCGGATATTCCGGCTCCATCTCTGCAAGAAAATCCACATATAGCTTCACTAGATTTCTCTCCGCAAACAGATTGACCATCTGTTTCTGTATCTGCCTTGCAAGATTATTTTTCTTTTCCTCCGGGAATTCCTTCGGAGAATTATCCTCGACTCTGTCCACTATAAAATACGCTATATTTTCAAATCTCTCATACACCGGCTTCCTTGAAAATCTTCCGTTGAACATGGCTGATATGTCATCGCCTGTGTACTCCACTTTCTGGTAGTGGAACGTTCTGAACTTTATCTCCGAAACATACCTCTCCAGAAATTCATTGAACCTGTCATAAAATCCTATGGATGACTTGACCTTTAGGTTTCTTATCCTCTGGTTCTCCTGATCCCCGCTGTCTATGATGAACTCGGACTGTTCAAGCTTTGTCTCATACTCCTCATCTATATACAAAAGCTCCTCAAGGAGACTGTCAAATTCCTTCTCCGGCACACTGTTTTCTTCAAGTTCCGGGAGCACATCCGATATATAATCTCCAAATATACTATTCGGTGAAAGTATCATGACCTTGTCACTGTCCAGCGTCTTGTAATTGTAGAGCAGCCAGGCGAGCCTGTGCATGGCGATGACAGTCTTGCCGCTTCCTGCCCTGCCGTCAACAATCAGGTTGTATGCCGTTCTATTTCTTATGATAGCATCCTGTTCCTTCTGTATTGTCGCAACCACACTCTTCATCTTCACACTGCTGTTTCCGCCGAGAGCCTCAAGCAGTATGACATCATTTATATTTGCATCGGTATCCACAGCCTCCCTGAGTTTTCCATTTACGATAACGAACTGCTTCTTCTCAATTATGTGCCCTGTGAACTTCTCACTGCCCATATCCTCCGTGTTCACCGTGTATGACGCCGGTCCCTTCTCATATGCGTAATACATAGAAGATACCGGGGCACGCCAGTCGTATATAAGCTGTTCATTGTTCATATCCGACTCATATCCAGCCATTCCTATATAAAATGGAATGACATCTCCTTCATCATCGTATCTGAACGTGACCTTTCCAAAATACGGATTTTTCTTCTGATGTTCATACACCTCAAGCCGTTTTGCAGCCCTTGTGAGGTATGCCTCATCATTGTTCACAAGCTGCATGTTCTGAAGGAACTCCTCATCATCCATATCGCCATGGCTGTCTCTCATGTATTTCTTCTGTTCTTTTATGCTGTCTTTCTTCAGTTCAACAGAGCCCTCGGTCACACTTATGCTGTAGTCGAGTTCAAGCTCAACATTGTCAAAATAATCCTCTTCCTCCTCTGCGGAGGTTGCCCTGTAGTTCTCCATATCTTTATTTTCTGCCATATATCCTGCCTTCTGTCTTCTATAATATAATCATAATTACCTGACTTTTATCTTCTTCACTGTGCTCCAGGCCCCATAATATACTTTTCCGCCTGACTTTTTATAACACCTTATCCTGACATAACAGGTCTTACCAGGCGTAAGATATTTCATTGTTCTGTCCATCGCACTGCCGGAAAGATTAACCGCCCTGTATTCGCCAAATGAGGCATCATAGCTTCTCTGCAACTGATATCCCGTGATACCGGAAAGCTTTTTCCACTTTACATACACAGACCTTTTAGCATCAGACCTCACCGATACAAATGTAGCATCTGGCACTCTATACGCCGATGCCCCGCCAGAACTATAAGAGCTCCACACATAGCTGTGATATGCTTTCACCGTGTAAATATATGTGGCGTTCGGGCTGGCTCCCGTATCCATCATTGAACACGTTCCGGCTTTGACTGACTTATACACCGACCAGGAAGACGTTCCCTTCTTTTTCCGGTATATCCTATACCCCTGGGCGCCTGCCGTCTTGCTCCATGCAACCTTTATTCCGCCCTTCACATTCTTCGCTGCGACATTTGGCGTTACAAGTCTGATTGTGAGAAATGTTCCCGCACATGAACCCAGTTTTTCACCTCTACAGGCCTTTACCGCGTATCTATAGTACGTTCCCGGCTGTACATCAGTGTCCTCATATGTGAAAGTTTCCCCATTCACTACCGCTATACAATGATACCCAACACCAACCTCCTTGCGGTACACCATGTAACCGTCCGCATTTTCTGCCTGATCCCAGAATACTTTGATGCCCGAAGAGGTATTGTCAGCCCTTGTGACAGTACATTTTCCCAGAGCGATATCGGATCCATCATCATACACGTTCCGGAAATAGTCAGCCATGTACGGACAGCCATATCCACAGTAAATATCCTTGCCGGCATCGCCCAGATCTACGCTGTACTCTATAAGTCTCGCCTTTAGCTCGTAATTTGTGAGCTCAGGCTCCGCCATCTTGACATAGGCTGCTGCCGCCGCGATGTGAGGTGACGCCATGGATGTTCCCGTATTTGATCTGTATCCGCCATCCTTCCATGCCGACCTCACGGCACTTCCCGGCGCAGAGAAATCAACCTTGTCACCGTAATACGAGTATCCCGAGGCAAACTTCACTGTGGTATTGTCAACTTTCACCGTTGTATCGCCCGCACCATCTATATCACCTGCTGTCAGCTTCTGCAGCGCGGACACAGTTATCACATCCTCCCTGTCTGCCGGATAGGAATTACCCTCGACATCCATCGGAGATCCATTTCTGCCCGCATTTCCCGCAGCAACACACATGACTATGCTGCGTTTTTTCGCCTCTGCTATGAAGCCATCTATTATGACCTTTGTATCCTCTTTCGCATTATCCCCATAGAAACAAACGCTCATATTTATCACGTCAACGTCCTGATCGATGGCTGCCATTATACCCTTCTGTATAACCGTTCCGGATGTAGTTCCGCTGTCGGAGAAGCACTTCAATATTGTGAGTCTGACATTGTCTGGCGTGGCATCCGCAATTATCCCCGCTACATGGCTCCCATGGCCAAGACTGTCACTGTAATCCCCGATGTTGTCACTGTCATAGCAATTCCTGCTCGCCGTCTTATCTATCCTTCCCTCAAAGAGGGTATTTGAATCGTTCACTCCTGTATCTATGACCGCCACATCCACCCTGGCTTCCACACTGTACGATGACACGCTCGCTTTCAAAGTATCCATGCCCATATATTCCGTTCCCCAACTCACTGCCGTATATGGGCTGGTAGATGTGCCGCTGTCCGCCAGTATATCATCCGCATGCATTATCTCATCCAGCATACATTTGTCGCTGCCATAATCCGCTACCATCTGCCGGTATGCCTGCTCTGTGTCCTGTTCAGTGTCAAATCCAAATATGTAATAATCATATTTGTCATAGCATATTATATCAGAAGCACCATAGTCATCGCTCACCTCATCGGCAAATAACACTATTCGTCTGAGGCTGTATTCTGACTGTGCTTTTGTGTCACCGCCTACATCATATCCTGCCAGCTCGCCACCTATTTCTGCTGTGTATCCATTTTTTCCCAGATCTTCAGGTTTTACCATCCCTGCTTCGTCCATGGCCTCATCCAGCTCGTCCACGCTGTCAACCATTTTCACTGGTATACCTTCAGAGGCACCTTGCTGAATACTGCTCCGTTTATCGCAATCTGCATATACCTGACCAGCTCCGGATGTCAGCCCCTCAAACACAGTACCGGTACATACAGCAAGCGCAGCCACAAATGCCAATATTCTTTTTCTCTCTTTTGATCGCATATGCGGCCTCCCTATGCGCATCTTGTTATTCAAGTTCAAAGCTTTGATAACCATTATAACCATTACGCGTAATTAGGTTAAGTATAACACATTCCCCCTCTTCTGCCCAACATTATATGTAACCTGCCAGCCGCATTTATCATATTCTATAGAAGAGACTTAAACAGTCTCATCACAACATATCACGGAGGTAAAGTAATGGCAACATTCACTAATCAGGCAACTCTGTCATACAACGGAGGATCCACCAATTCCAATATCATAACCGGAGAAATCGTTGATGTCCTTACCGCATCCAAGACCGCGGTCGTTGACACTTACAGAACGCCAGATAAGATCACATATGTGGTGAGTCTGGTGAACACGGGCACGCTGGCACTCACAAACCTCACGCTCACAGATAATCTCGGAGCTTACACAGTGGGAGCAAATACAATCTATCCATTGAACTATATTGCAGGATCTGTCAGATACTATACAAATGGCACGCTCTCAACACCGCCGGCAGTCACAGCAGGTCCACCTCTTGCCATTACCGGAATATCTGTTCCGGCAGGAGGAAATGCTACTATCATATATGAGGCTTCAACCAATGATTTTACACCTCGTGGCAATGAGGACTCTGTTGTCAACACCGTGACCATCACCGGCGGAGGACTTGCAGATCCTATAACTGCAACGGAAACAGTATCTCCTGTCGCTTCACCGGATCTCACGATCACAAAGTCAGTCAGTCCAAGTATCGTTCCGGCAAACGGTCAGCTGACATACACATTTGTCATTGAGAACTACGGAAACACTGAAGCAGCCGTGGGCGATAACGTGACGATCACAGACACCTTCAATCCGGTTCTCCGCAACATTTCTGTGACATACAACGGAAATGCATGGACTGAGACCACTAACTACACCTACAACGAGACAACCGGAGCGTTTGCAACGGTTGCAGGACAGATAACTGTTCCTGCAGCTACATTTGCCCAGAATGCAGCCACAGGAGTCATAACGACAACGCCTGGAACTGCGGTAGTCACCGTGACAGGAAATATCTAACGAGCCTGTAGGTACAGCGTCTAAAACGATTTGTTTTTCACAATGATGCGAATATCGCGATAAAAAGGAGAATTTTATCCTGATTCCGTCTGAAATACAGGGGATAAGATACAAAGTCTTTCATTTGTGTATCTTTTACTCCCTTTCAGGCAGTAAAAAGGATAAAATTCTCCTTAATTGCCATTATTATAATGCCATAGTCCGATCACACGTGCTACTCTACATTCTACTCTACATTTTTCAGTGCCTCGTCCATCGGGATCTTCTTTATCTTCTTCATCTGCATCAGCGCTATAACAAGATAGCATGCAAAGCTGAGGACAAACATAAGTGGGAATATCCAAGGAGCCATATATATCGGCAGCCATCCACTGAGCATTTCCGTGAGCATTGCTCTGTATATGACTTTAAGAGATACATAGCTGAGCAGAATGTCTATCACTGTCACCACCGCCACCATGATCGTTGTGGACGACAGATACAGTTTTCCTATCTCCCTGCCGTCATATCCAAGTATCTTCACCATTGATATTGAGATCGTGTTTCTCTCAACTATGAGCTTTGTGAGCAGGTATACAAGCAGCATGAACATCAAAAGTGAGAATGCTATGACTATGTAGAACATGCTTCCCATAGATTTTTTGAGCTGTCTCGATACCTTTATCAGATCATCCTTTGTAATCTCGGACACAACATGGTCGCTGATGTCCGTCAGTTCTTCATCCGAAAAATAACCTGTGAAGTATCCCTCATCCAGTCCAAACGTCTGTCTGAAATCATCCTCAGTCATGAATATCGCCAGTGTGGATGGATATTTGACTGAACCCGTCAGTTTGAATTTATAAATATCATCCCCATAGTTTTCCTTGAGCTTGATCTCATCTCCATCTGAAAGCCTGTATTTATCCGCATAGCCATCCGAGACAAGAACATCTCCATCTTTTAACTTCTTCGGGAAATATCTGCTGTCCTCATGGATTCCATACACCATGATCTCATCATCGATATCCCCTGTGGTCTTGAGTGTCTTTACGCAGTAAGTCTCAGCCGAATCAACAGAAGTCTCAACCTGTGAATCAAGTACATATTGATGTGCAGCCAGCATATTGTCCAGCACATCATCCTGGTAGTGCTCCAGCAAAGGATTGAGCATCAGCCCGAACATCATAAGGACCTGTGCAAAATATATTCCTATGAGCATGACCACATATCCAGGGATATTCTGAAGTATCACCCTGGTCTTGAATCTTGTCATAAATTTCCAATGTGGAAGTTTTACTGCCTTCTTTCGTCTCGATCTGCTGAGATCATGTCTCAAAAATCTAAGCGGAGACAGCTTCAACTTGTTGCTCACCACCAGTAAATTTACAACCAGCATGATTATCAATGGTATGACCGTAGTCAGGACAAATGCATCCGCATTCCAGATAGTCTCGTACTTTGTCAGCGAGTAGCTGTCATAATACAGCTGCGCCCCCATATCCTTAAAGCATGTATACCCCAGTATATTTCCAACTATCGATGCCACAAATGTAACTATGACAGGAAGTGATATGTAATGGATGAGCAGTTCCCTCTTTGTATATCCTGACGCGCGAAGAGTTCCAATGACAGACGCCTCCTTTGTCAGAGTGTTGCTGATGGTAACGGCAAATATGAACGCAAGTATCACGATGACGATATATTCGAACCACTTCATCATCTCAGTATCGCTGCCTATATCCTCCCCGGTAAAGTTGATGGCCTGATTCTGATATCTCGGGATAAAGGTGTCGACTGTGATCCCATTCATCATTGCCTGAGTGTATACCGTCTTTAACAGATCATCGGCAAGTTTCTTCTCTTTCTTCTCGTCATCGGGCATGCCGTCGTTATATTTCCAAGCATAGGACCATTCCCTGCCATTTTCAGGCAGCCTGTCAAATTCAGTTCCAGTCACAACAGCGACACCAAATATGGTGGCATCGAACATTGTGTCATTGTTATTCTGAAACATTGTACTGTAGTCAGATAATGCCACATATCCGCACACCTTGTAATCTCTGCCGCCGACCTCAAGTTCATCCCCGATCTCAATGTCATTGTTCTCAGCAAACATTCTGTCAATGGCAAGCTCATCATCTCTGTCTGGCAGGCTGCCTTTCATTGTGCACATCCTGTTTACATCATGTCTGACCTCAAATATTCTCAGTGTCCTTCTTTCACCATCTGCCGAAGTATTATCAGTTTTACTATCTGATTTTTTTATGCTCATATCAAGGTCATAGTATGGCATATCATAAAGAGTTACACCCTCGTCCTCGATAGCTTTCTTCATATCGTCAGTCGCCTCACTGTTCAGGGCAAAATGTCCATCCTCAACATTGTATTTGTCAAAGCTCTGATTGTACGTCTGTTTCATGCTTTCTCCGGCAACAAGAAACCCGGACACCATTCCCGTGGTTATCACCATGAACAGGAATATTACTATATATTTTCCAAAGTCATCTTTGAGCTCCTTTGGAATTCGCCTACACAATGGATTCTTCATATCAAGTCCCCTTTCCGATCGAACGTCATCCTTTTACCAGTCAAGATCAGCCGCAGATATCTTGTTCTCGTTGACTATGTTGCGTCTTATCATTCCATCCCTGAGTTTTACTGTTCTGTCCGCCATGTTCTTGATGGCATCATTGTGTGTTACCATGATTATGGTGTTGCCGTACTTCTGATTGACATCCTCTATCAGCTTGAGTATCTCCTTGGAGGTATTGTAGTCCAGTGCTCCCGTCGGCTCATCACACAGAAGTATATCCGGATTCTTCACGATGGCTCTGCCTATCGATGTCCTCTGCTGCTGTCCACCGGAAAGCTGATTTGGAAGCTTATGTCTGTGCTCATATAACCCAAGTGTCTTGAGGAGCTCGTCCACATCCAGCGGATCATCACTCAGATAAGCACCGACTTCTACATTCTCCTTCACATTGAGGTTTGGGATCAGATTGTACATCTGAAATACATATCCGAGATGCTTTCTCCTGTATCTTGTCAATGTCTTCTCGTCCATGTCCCCTGTCTTTTCCCCGTTTATGGATATGTAACCCGAATCCGGGCTGTCGATCCCACCTATTATATTGAGAAGTGTGGATTTTCCCGATCCGGATGGTCCGAGCAGCACACAGAACTCCCCCTTTGCAACTTCAAAATCAATCCCTTTTAAAACCTCTGTCCTATTCTCACCTGAGCCAAAGCTCTTTCTTATTCCACTGATCTTCAAGAAACTTTTTTCTCCCATAATTCTCTCCTTTTTTCATCTGACGCTATACACAAAATCGCAATATGATTTTTCAAAAATCGCTTATAGCACTTATCGCAGTGTTTAATTAAACATGTGAATAACTGTTCATATATTTAATAGCACAGATCTTTTTCCCTGTCAACTTTCATAATGATACTTTTTATCATTATGCCATTGCCGAAGTACTCATTATATATCAAGTGCCTCGGCATATATCTTTTAATACAAAAAAGTGTAACTTCTATGGTTCTTATCCCCATAAAAATTACACTTTTCTTCTGAATCTATCTGAATCTATATTCCCGGACTTCGCAGTTCTTTATTCCAAATGCGGCAAATTCCTTATTTGTCATATCATTGAAATATGACTGCACTATCCTTGAAATTCCGTTGTGTGCAACAAGCAGATATGTTTTGCCATTTTCCTGGGACTCCGCTTTTAGTTCATCCAGCAGATTGTAGACTCTCTGGCACAGATGCACCATAGTCTCACCGCCTTCATAATGATCCAGGAAATGTGTCTTCGCCTCAGCAAATATTGCTCCATCTCTGGCGGTTCCCTCGTATTTACCAAAGCACTGCTCCCTGAGTCTCTCCTCCGCCCTCATCGGGATCCCGGTGATCTCAGATATATGCCTTGCGGTCTCAGATGCTCTGACCAGAGGAGAATACAATATCTCATCTATATGATATCCGCCATTCTTTATGATCTCACCAAGCTCCTCCGCCTGTCTGTGTCCAAGCTCTGTGAGTTCTATGTCTGTGGCACCGCATATCTTATTTTCCACGTTCCACACCGTCTGTCCATGCCGTGTGAAATACAGTGACGCACCTGACTGATTCTCATGTTCCGTTATCTTCTTCCTGAGTCCGAAGTACCGCACCAGGACAGCCCTCGCGTCATTATATCCCTGGGCTATCCTCTTTTCCACCCCCTCCGGTGAGAAATCCAGCATTCCGTCTATGGCTCCGCCGAGCGGCACGGATGGATAGATGTGTATCATCTCTGCATCGTCATATCTGTCAGTCCTTCGCGCATCCAGATGAACCACCACAAATTTGCGGTATCCCTCATCATAAAGCGGCTGTATCGGCACATTATCACCGCCGAGGAAGAAGCCTCCGTCATAATACTTAGTCTGATCTATAGTTTCCATCGGAAATATAACCGGTATCGCAGATGACGCCAGAAGTATACGCTCTATCTCTGAAGGCTCCATGCCTGCAAGCTGAAATCTCTCAGGTGTGGGCTTACCCTCCACATTGAGACAGGTCGCATAACAGCTCATCTTGCTGTTGGATACCCCGGTCAACACAGGTGAATTTTCCAGTATATCCATGAGTCCTTCCCTTGAGAAAAATCCATCCTTTATCTTCATTCCCTTTGCCACCGCGTCAAGTCCTATACACTCTATAGCACTCTGAATGACCGGATTGTCTATGGTCGTAAGCTTCTCCTTGATGGACTCATACCACTTATTTCTGTTGTCCTCGTCTATATCTTTGTTGGAGAGTATTCTGTCATTTGTTATGTCGTACCACATCTGTGTCGCCTTATCCAGATCACCACAGGCATAAAGCGCTGCATTGAGCGCGCCCACCGAACTTCCCGAAACTGCTTTTATGTCTATGACATCCTTATACTCCTCAAGGGCTTTCCACACTCCGATCTCATAGGAACCTCTGCCTCCGCCTCCTCCGAGAACCAGACCATATCCATCTTTGATGATTACAGTCTTCTTATCCTGGCTGTCCCCGGCTCCAAGCTCTATATACCTCGCCTCCTGATGCTGCTGTTTTTTCTGGGCAATGGTCTCCTCTATCACCTTATGCAATTCCTCCGCTCTGCCCTTTATCTCCTCAGTCTTTTCCTGTATCTCTTCAAGCATTTTTCCTTTATCCATATATTTATACCCCCTTTTTAAGAGTCATTTTCGTATGATGCACATCAATTTTCATACAATCATTTTACCATGCAAAAACCTTAATCTACAACCGTCCTCGATAATACTTTATAACTTTTCATATGGCGACATCCAGTAGCGCTACGCTCTTGTGTTTCTCGTACACACTGAACATACTATAATTACATTTTCAACATACTTCCTTAACATCCGATACACAAAATAAACACAGTATCCCTGTAGTATATAACCAGATTGATGAGGACAGCGGATGTACGAAGTGCCCAGGCAGCATCAGCGCACTCGCCGTCACTCAGACTAACAACAATCATATTTACATAGATGAGTGGTCCGGCGCCTCTGAAATTCCGGAACCCACTCCTCATAACCTTCCTTTTTAATTTTAACATTATAAAAGACGGATATCAGAAATTAACATTTACCCATTTTACACTTCTGATATCCGTCTTTTATTTGTTGTATTTTCAATTATTCATCATTACACTGATTTTATCTATATTCACTGTCCATCCGCAGCTTTGCGATCCTGTCTCAGACTGTACCACCACTTGAACACAGCACTTCCGATGATTATCACGTAGCCAGTAATGCTGAGCGCATCCGGTATCTGATCCAGAAATACAAATCCCAGTATGGCTGCAAATATGACCTGGCTATAATCAAATACCGATATCTCCTTCGCCGGAGCTTTCTGATAAGCCGCCGTGATGCTGAACTGTCCGCCTGCAGCCGCAAGACCAGCGCAGAGCAGGCATACAGTCTGCTGCCACGACATCGGCGCATGATCCACTATGATAAAAGGCAGTGTCACGATGCATGAGAACACTGAAAAGCACATGACTATGACTGGTCCGCGCTCTCCCTGTTTGCCAAGTTTTCTCACATATGTATATGCAACGCCTGCGCCAAGTCCGCCGGCAACCCCGACCATCGCGTACAGAAAATCCATGTGAAATGAAGGTTTTACCACAAATACCGCCCCAGTAAATGCAAGTATAACGGATGCCCACTCGATCCTGTTTGCCTTCTCCTTCAGAACAAAATAGGACGCGATGATCGCAAAGAACGGGGAGAGCTTGTTGAGGATATTTGCATCGGCAATATTTAATTTGTCGATGGCATAGAAATTACAGATGAGTCCGGCTGTACCGCATATACTCCTCGCCGCAAGCCCCGGCCAGCTGTCCTTTCTTATCCTGAACTTCTCCTCAGTCCTCATGAGCATCGCGATCGCAACGACCGCAGCCACCGCATTTCTGAAAAATGCCTTCTGCATAGTTGGCAGATCACCTGATATCCTAACGAAAAATGTCATAAGCGAGAAAAAGAATCCCGCCATGATTATGAACAGGATTCCCTTATATTTGTCTTTTATAACTAGATTTTTTGACATTTAAGCCTCCTTACAGTTATAGCAGCGATTACCAAATGTCCGCGCAGCCGCAAGCCCTGATAACCACCTGTTCCGGTCACAGTTCCGGCGCACTCACATGCGTCTTCACCGTGATTCCCCGGAATCTATGAACTCTAATTAAATGCATCATCCTTCAGACCATGTGAATAGAGATAATCCTCCCACACACTGTAGTACTGCGCTTGAAGATGTATATCATCCCATGTGTAATCCTTGATAAGACCGCCCTTGCCGTCGTCAACCACGGTATTCATATCCAGATAAAACAGCTTAATCCCATCTGCATATGCGGCTATGGCACCATTCTTCTCATCTATATTATCGTTATTCACTATATCGTGCGTGTCGGAATAATCGCTTGACACATGCATGCAGCCCATCATAAATATGACCGCATCTGGCTGTAAAGCCTGAATCTGTGATACCGCATCCATGTAACTAGATACATACGAATCTGTATTGTATCCCGCCTCATTTATTCCAAGCATGATATATATCTTCTTGAATGTCTGACTGCCCAGAAGATCGGTGAGTGTCGCCGTTCCATTTGCTGCTATCTTCTCACTCATAAGGCCAAATGTCGTAAGTCCCTCCATATATGCAAACTGCGCATTGTCAAGACCTGAATACAGCGCAAGTCCCTCTATACGTGAGTCTCCTATAAACAATGCATCATCAAAGTATGACTTGTCGACCTTTATATAAGGATAATCTGTCTCCAGTGCGATTTTTGTCAGATCTCCGTAGCAGTTGTTTCTAGATTTTCTGGTCTTTATCTTCTTGTACTGTGTCGGTCTGCTGATCGGCGTCGACGAACCACCTGTATCTATTGAAGCCTTTTTCTCAGTTGTAGCCTCTGTTTTCTTCTCTGTAGATTTCTTGGTCGTCTTTTCTGTAGTTTTGCCAGATCCCTTTTCTGTTGATTTCTCTGTGTTTTTCTCAGAAGACTTCTCTGTGGTTTTTGCATCGGATTTGTCTTCTGACTTTCCATCTGTCTGCTCTTCTGTCTTCTCCAACGGTTTCCCGTTCTTTACAGCCTCCGTGCTGTTATCTACGTCTTTGTGCTGTTCATTCTTATCCAGGTCTCCTTTCGCTGTGGACACCTCCGAAGCATCGCTCTCACTTCCAGATTCGGCTTTCTCATCAAGAAGCACTGTCTGCACCATAGGATGTTTGAATGTCACATCCCATTTGTATATTCCCAATGCTGCACCGGCATATCCACCAGCGGTGACTATGATCCCAGACAATATCAGGATTGTGAACAGTGGGCAGCCCTTTATCATTTGCCATAATTTCTTCATGTGCCCACCTCCTTAAAACCTGAAGTAAAGGAATGGATTTGAACCACCCTTTGCTATCTGATATACACAGAACCAGAACAACACAAGCATGATAAGCTTGCATAGCCAGTTCTTGTAGAATCTCTCTATAAGCTTTCTCGGCCACGGTGTACTGAACACAATGCAGAGGAGCAAAAGCCACCAATACGTTTGTATCAGCATATTTAATTTGTCCGTAGCGTGAATAAGCACCGACCCCTCTATATTCATTCCAAGCATCCTCTTAAGATACAGGTAGAGTGTCTTGAGATCGCTTATGTTAAATATTGTCCATGACACTGGTATGAGGAAGAACATGTACACATGTCCTAATATCTTCACCTTGTCAAATACCTTGCCGAGAAACAGTTTCTCTATGAGAAGCACTACAAAAAGAAACAATCCCCATATGAGAAAGTTCCAGTCTGCCCCGTGCCACAGTCCTGTAAACATCCAGACTGTGAACATGGCAAGTATCATTCTCAGCCTGCCCTTTCTATTTCCGCCCATAGGTATATACACATACTCACGGAACCATCTGCCAAGTGTGATATGCCAGCGCCTCCAGAAATCTGTCAAAGAGTGCGCCATATACGGATCCTTGAAGTTCTCTGGGATCTTGAAGCCGAGGATCAGACCGATTCCTATAGCCATAACCGAATATCCCATAAAGTCAAAAAGCAGCTGGAACGAATATCCCCAGGAGCCAAGCCATGCCGTGAGCGTATTTATTCCAAACGGGCCAACGGTCAGAACGTCATTCCATAGACTTGCGATCTTATTTGCAAGAAGCACCTTGTATGCCAGTCCGAGCACAAACAGAGTCGCACCGCGCTCTATGTCGTCAGCTTTTGTCTCACGATGATCCAGTTCAGGCTTAACCTCATCATAGCTGACTATAGGTCCCGCTATGAGCTGTGGGAACATGCTCACATATGTTCCAAACTTGATGATGCTCTTGTCCGCCTGATACTTCAGTCTGTACACATCAAATATATATGATGTGATCTGAAATGTATAAAAGCTTATTCCAAGCGGCAGAGTAACTGCCACATCGTCAAATATCTTCGTGCCTGCAGCGGTGTTGATTATCTCAATAAAGAAATTGATGTATTTGAACACAAACAACATGCCAAAGTCAAACACCATGGCAACCGCAAGCCAGCAGTTGCGCTCAAATGAACAGTCTATCTCCGAATAGACTTCTATGTCATAGAAACGCTTTATACGCCTTGCAACTGAGTAGTTGAACACAATTGAAAACATCATCAAGAACACATATACAGGCTCGCCGTATGCATAAAACACAAGGCTGCCCAAAAGCAGTACAATATTCCTGTACTTCGGCTTTGTCACAAAATAGATAAGCAAAAATAAAGGCAGGAATCTAAACAAAAACTCCATGCTCGAAAAAACCATGATACACTCCTTAAATCTCTAAATAGTCAGTCCAGTGTGAGTATAAATACTTTTAACACTTATGTCAACCGACACAGATCCTATTTTTTCTTAATTAATCGAATGTTTTAAACGCCATTTTCCCCACCACTATATATGGTGTCAGGATCTTTTCCCACGTACAAAAAGCAAAAGGCGCAATTCACTTTTCATTCATGAACCGCGCCTTTTTATTTACTATATAAATATTTCTTTACAGGTAATCCAAAGGGTTAACATATGAACCATTAAGAAATACTGAGAAATGGCAATGTGTTCCTGTTGAATATCCTGTGGATCCCGCATACGCAATCGTCTGTCCCTGGGAAACCACATCACCAACGCTTACTGCAAGTGATGAGTTATGTAGATACATTGTCACAAATCCATTGCCATGATCGATCATAACGTAGTTACCACCACTTTCGCCCCACTCGGCTACTGTTACAACTCCCGAATCAGCCGCCGCAATAGGCACTCCATACGAACATCCTATATCAATACCCATATGGTTTGAACTTGCCCCTGCTGTTGGAGACTCTCTAGGTCCAAAGTAATCTGTGATAGGACCTGAAACCGGCCAAATGAACCGACCTGTTCCTGTGGATGAACCGCCTGTATTATTGCTGTCATCACCACCGGAATTGTCGTCACTGCCGGAATTGTCAGTGTCATCAGCACCACCATTATTATCTTCCTGCTGTTCCTGCTGTTTCCGTAACTCCTCCTGCTTACGCTCCTCTTCAAGTCTGGCTGCCTCCTGACGTGCTATTTCAGCCAGCTTATCATCCAACTCTGACTCCTGTCTCGCATACTCCTCAGCAAGAGCCTGCTGCATGGCAGCGTCACCGCTGTACTTATTGATCTCCTCATTCTTCTGGCTTATTACCGCGTCGAGATCTGACTGCTTCTGCTCCAGATCAGCCTGAACCTTCTTAACATCTGCCAGATCATCCTTCAAAGTCTGCTCATACTCAGCTATATCATTCTTTGTCTTTACCAGCTTGTCCAACTGCTTCTGGTCATATGAGCTGAGCTGATCAACATACTCTGACTTATTCAAACTGTCCTCAAATGAAGCGGATGACATAAGAGCATCTATGTATTCTACATCGCCCTCCTCATAGAGGTACTGTATTCTCTTCTTCATAGCCACATACTGGTTGTCCTCGCTGACCTGTGCCTCAGCAAGTTTTGTCTGTGTCTCATCTATCTCTGTCTGAAGATCATCGGCCTCCTGCTTCTTCTGTACGATCTGTGTACTGATATCTGTGGCCTGCTTATCAAGCTCGTTAACCGTCGCAGTAAGTTTGTCAACCTTCTTCTGGTACTTCTCTGCGTTTGCCTTTGCCTCTGCCTGTCCCTGCTGAGCCTCTTCCTTCTGCTGCTCAACCTCCTCCTTGGTTTCCTCTGCATGTACACTGAATCCCGGAACTGCAAATAATGATGTAAACGACATGAGCACTGCTCCTGTGGTAACTACAGCCATCTGCATACCTTTCTTCTTTATATTATATAAATCTATTCTCATTATCCATGCCTCCTAAATGCATATCACAATGTTTTGTCTTTATGCCCTACTTATCAATATTATAACACATACTACCGCTAAAAAAGTGATAACTAAATGTGAAATTTTTGTGCATTGCTACTATCTCTGCACTGCTATATTCTCTCATCGCCTTAAAGCACTACACTCTCAAATGCTTCCTTGTCGTCAGAATACTTCCCACAAGTCCGACTCCTATACCGAGTACAAGTCCGACCGGAACCATCGTGCTGAACAGCTCCTTCTGGCTCACAAATGCAAACAGTGTCGTTACAACCTGGAACCTTCCTGCCACATATGTCAGTATCTTGTCATACATATAATACAGAAGAACCAACGGTATCGCCGATCCCACAGCTCCTATGATGACACCCTCTATGATGAACGGCGCCCTTACGAACACATTTGTCGCTCCTATGAGCTTCATGATCCCGATCTCTTCCTTGCGCACCGTGATTCCTATCGTGATGGTGTTGCTTATAAGGAAGATGGACACCAGCATCAGTATGACTACTATTCCGATGGATGCATATCCTACCAGTGACGAAAGTGTCGTTATGCTGTCAGCCGTCACATCTGAACTCTTGACCTTTCTCACTCCTGAAAGCCCCTGTGCGAATGCAACGAACTCTGGCTGCTTTGACACATCCTTGAGCGTCACCTCGTATGACGCTGCATTCTTAAGCGGATTGTCATCTCCAAATGCATCCTTTGCAGCCTGTGGATTATCGTAGTTCTGCTTAACGAAGTTATCCCACGCCTGATCTGCCGATACAAAATCCATCGTATTTACATAATCAAGTGTTCTTATCTGTTCACCTATCAGCTGTATCGTCTCATCTGAGGTATCCTCATCAAAGAATACCGATATTGTAACCGTGCTCTCAAGCTCCTGCATTCCCGACTGGAAGTTCACAACCACCGCATAGATGATTCCAAACAGGAAGAGGCACGATATGATCGTTCCTATCGATGCCAGTGAGAACAGTATGTTTCTTCTTATATTCGCAAATCCCTGTCTGAGGATATAGAAAAATGTACTAATCTTCATCTATATATCCTCCTTCCTTCTCATCGCTGATGATCACGCCCTTCTTAAGCGTGATAACTCTCTTCTTCATCTCATTGACGATATCCTTGTTGTGAGTTACAACCACAACTGTGGTTCCCCTCTTGTTGATATCCTCAAGGAGATTCATGATATCAAGCGAATTCTTCGGATCAAGGTTTCCGGTCGGCTCATCCGCAAGGATGATATCCGGATTGTTTACCAGCGCTCTCGCCATGGCTACTCTCTGCTGCTCACCACCTGAAAGCTCCTTCGGATATGACTTGTATTTGTCTGCAAGTCCCACCAGTGTAAGCATCGCTGGCACTCGTCTTCTTATATATCTAACCGGAGTCTGGATAACTCTCTGTGCAAATGCCACGTTCTCGTATATGGTCCTGTCCTTAAGCAGTCTGAAGTTCTGGAACACCACTCCTATCCTTCTTCTGACCTTCGGTATATCCTTGTTCTTTATCTTGCTGTAGTCATAACCGGCAACCGTGATATTTCCGGCTGTAGGATCGAGTTCCTTGAGCAACAGCTTGAACAGTGTTGTCTTTCCTGATCCGCTGCTTCCAACTATGAATACGAACTCGCCTTTTTCTATGTTTATATTCACATTCTTGAGAGCCTCTATACCACCAGGGTATGTCATGCTCACGTTCTCCAATTCTATCATCTTATGTCTCCTATATGCTGACCTGCTAGAGGTCACCCGCTAACCTAATCTATGTCTCTCGACTTTGTCCACGAACCATTATACTACAAATCACTGCTTTTGTTGTGTTTTGTTTGTGAATTAATATTGCTTTATATTGCCCCGCTATATTCCGGGTGTCATCCCAATATTACACAACGGCAGTCTTCATATATATAATATGCTGGCTGCCGTTGTGTATTAATCTTGATAAACAAATGATTTTATATGATTCAGGTGTCTCGATTTTTAATAGTCAAGCTTTTCCATGTACTTCATATACTTTACTACCATGAGAGCAATCTTGAATGTGATCGCATCCTCAAATACTCTGAGGTCAAGACCTGTGCTCTTCTGAAGCTTATCTAGTCTATATACAAGTGTATTTCTGTGGATATACAGCTGTCTTGAAGTCTCTGACACGTTCAGACTGTTCTCAAAGAACTTGTTGATAGTTGTAAGTGTCTCCTCATCAAACTCGTCAGGGCTCTTGCCGTCAAATATCTCTCTGATGAACATCTTGCAGAGTGGAAGCGGAAGCTGGTATATAAGTCTTCCTATTCCGAGATTGCCGTATGCGATGATATCTGTGTTCTCGTAGAATATCTTTCCTACATCAAGTGCCATCTTGGCCTCCTTGTAAGAACGTGATACTTCCTTGATCTCATTAACTATAGTACCGTATGATACATGAACAGATGACATAGCCTCTGTGTTCAGCATATCTACGATAACCTGAGCGATCTTATTCATATCCTCATAAGTCTCATTGGACTTCACTTCCTTGACAAGGATTATATTCTTCTCGTCAACTGCTGTGATGAAATCCTTTGTCTTTGCTGAAAAAATATTACGAACTGTCTCAAGTGCATTCGTATCCTTCTCATTCTTTGTCTCGATGATAAATACGATTCTTCTCACATCTGTGTCAATGTGAAGTTTCTTAGCTCTGTTGTAGATATCAACCAGAAGGAGATTGTCAAGAAGAAGATTCTTGATAAAGTTATCCTTGTCAAATCTCTCCTTGTAGGCAACAAGAAGATTCTGAATCTGGAATGCTGCGATCTTGCCTACCATGTATGTGTCATCAGTCTCGCCCTTTGCCATAAGAATGTGTTCCAACTGATTGTCGTCAAACACCTTGAAGAACTGGTATCCTCTTACCACCTGGCTCTCTGCAGGCGAATCCACAAATGCACGAACTGAATCCTCGCAGTCATCTATATCCTTAAGAGTTGACGCAAGCACCTTGCCCTCTGTGTCAAGTACGCACAGATCAGTTCTTGTTATGCTCTTTAATCCATCTATTGTATCTTGAAGAATCTGGTTTGATATCATTACTCTTTTCACTCCTTATACTCTTTATTGGTTTGTTCCCGTAATCCATTGCTTTTATTTTAAAGCAAAATTGTTGAAAAAAAAAGAGAAAATGCAGATTTTTTATATATAATTTCTGCATTTTCTCTAATATTTAAGAATTAAACCACTTATTCAAGATTATCTGGATATCTACGTTTATAAATATTCAGAATATCCGAAGTGTAATGTACATTCTACTTGTTATAGACTAGTTAACAAGAATCTCCTCTGTCTCCTTATCGAAGATATGAATCTTGCTTAAGTCAAATGCGAACTGAACTGTATCACCAGGTCTAGCTGTTGTACGAGCATTTACTCTTGCTGTGATATCGAACTGGTCGATTGTGAAGTATAAGTAAACCTCAGCACCAAGCATCTCATAGATGTTGATTCTAGCATCGATTACGCTCTCTGGTGATGACTCGATGAAGAGCTGCTCATCATGAATATCCTCTGGACGGATACCAAGAACAACTTCCTTATCAATTGCATCAAGTGCGATGAGTCTCTCAGCCTTGCTGTCTGGAACCTTGATTGAGTGTGAACCAAACATAAGGAGGACGTCAGCGCCTGACTTAACAACCTTACAATCGATGAAGTTCATAGGTGGCATACCCATGAATCCTGCAACGAAGAGATTACATGGCTTGTCGTAGAGGTTCTGAGGAGTATCTACCTGCTGGATGATACCATCCTTCATAACTACGATTCTTGTACCAAGTGTCATAGCCTCTGTCTGGTCATGTGTAACGTAGATGATAGTTGTCTGAAGTCTCTGATGAAGCTTTGAAATCTCAACACGCATCTGAACACGAAGCTTTGCATCAAGGTTTGAAAGAGGCTCGTCCATAAGGAATACCTTTGGCTCACGGACAATTGCACGTCCCATAGCAACTCGCTGTCTCTGTCCACCTGATAAAGCCTTTGGCTTTCTGTCAAGAAGATGCTCGATATCAAGAATCTTAGCTGCCTCATGTACAGCCTTGTCGATCTTCTCCTTTGGAACCTTTCTTAACTTAAGTCCAAATGCCATGTTATCATATACTGACATATGTGGGTACAGAGCGTAGTTCTGGAATACCATCGCAATATCTCTGTCCTTTGGCTCTACATCGTTTACGAGCTTGTCGCCGATCCATAACTCACCTGAGCTGATATCCTCAAGTCCTGCTATCATTCTAAGAGTTGTTGACTTTCCACATCCTGATGGTCCAACAAAGATGATGAACTCCTTGTCTTCGATCTCAAGGTTGAAGTCCTTAACTGCGTTGAATCCGTTAGGATATACCTTGTAAATGTTCTTAAGTGATAAACTTGCCATTTGAAATTACCTCCGTAGTGTATATAATCTTGTTTTTGTTCACCCTAAAAACTATTGTTATTCTACATCATCCACATTTTTCATTCTATGTGATTATTGCTCAAAAAAATCTTTGAACTTTTGTCTAAAATGTATACGTTCGCATTTTTTACAACATTTTGACGATTTTCTAGGCTTTTTGATAGGCTTTGCACTTTGTTTTTTGTGAAACCTTCACCAATAGCTCACAATTTTCACCGTTTTTTAGTAAGGTTTTCAGTATATTTTATAACTTTTGCCTATTCAATTTAACCATATATATACTTGACAAAAATTGTTTCTCTTTTACCACTGCTTCAAATTTTTGTTATTTTGTCTTAATTACGACTTTTTTTATCCTGCGTTGATTTCAATTTGATTTTTACCATTTCAAAATATGCAGTATTTTTACTACAGTCAAAAAAATCCTTCGTACCGATGAACCACCATCAGTACAAAGGACTTCATAATATTCTAGTTATTTGCTGCGTTGTCAACACCGATGACAACAACAATATCCGCATCACTTATATCTACATCTGCCATAGAATCATCTATGTCAGTTCTGGCACTTGTGGAAGCAGATCCGAGAATCGCTGTAAGTGAACTTACATCGTATGAATCAGATGTATATACCGTCGTGGAAGACTGTGTATCTCCCTGATATGTTCCTATATCCACCGATGTGTAACCATCAGCTGTAAGTGTTGTCTGCCATGTAGCTGCAACTCCTGATACTCCTGATGCGTTGAGTACTACCATTTTTGCGTTCTTTGCACTTGATGAGCTTGTATCCTCTGAAGGATCCTGCGAATTCTCGCCGTCTGATGAAGCATCTGTTGTTTCATCAGCATCTCCGTCTCCTCCAAATGTAGGATCCGATGGATCATTCTCCTCTGTAACTATACTTGACACCTCTTTCTTGCTTGTAGTGTCGTTCTTCTTACTCTTGCTCATCGTCTTTGCGAGGAGCACCAGCATTGCCACTATCGCAACCGCTAGTATTATAACCGCAGCTCTGAGCATGGTATCTAAAAACAATTTCATAACTTTCTTACCCATTATACAGCCTCCATATTCTTTATGCATTTCAATATTTGATCAGTATCTTTAAATCCAATTTAAGTCTCATCAGTTTATCAACAAAAACAACTAGAGTATACCAAAGTGCTTTTTTATTTTCAACATGTAATTCACATGATATAATAATTTTCACGAGGAGGACCCACTCTGTGGGAGAGTCCTTGTGAAGCACGCAGGCACCTCGCGCAGCGACTTTTCATGTGCCTGTTCCACATTTATGGCAAGGAGGTGTCATTTTTTGGATACTGCAATAATAATCGGAGCTTCTACCGGTATCGGAAGGGCCACTGCTTTAAAGCTTGCTGACTCATATAACAATATCGCGATCACTTCTTTCAGACACAGAGACGAGCTCATGTCTCTCAAAAAAGAACTTGATGCAAAGGGATGTCACTGTCTGGCAATGAGCGGGGATGCCGGGGATATGGATTTCATGGAGAATTTTATACGAACCATCACAGACACATTCGGTGATGATATAGATCTGCTGGTGAACAACGCCGGAATATCCTACGTAGGGCTTCTCACCGACATGACCATCAAAGATTTTGACAGAACCATGAAATCCAACATATACTCAGTGTTTAACAGCTGCAACAGAGTTGTTCCTTATATGGTACGCGCTCACAAAGGCCATATCATAAATGTCTCATCTGTGTGGGGATGCTGCGGAGCTTCCTGTGAGGTTGCCTACTCAGCCTCCAAAGGCGCTGTAAACTCATTTTCAAAAGCTCTCGGCAAAGAGCTCGCCCCAAGCGGCATAGCGGTCAATGCAATAGCCTTTGGCGCAGTGGATACGACCATGAACGGTCATCTCTCGCCTGATGAACGTCAGATGCTGGAGGATGAGATTCCTGCAGGACGCATGGCAACGCCACAGGAAGCCGCTGAGTTCATATGCCGCATAGCCGGCTGTGGAAACTATCTGAACGGCCAGGTCATCACCTTTGACGGTGCATGGCAGTAGCCACATATTTTATTGAACATTTTCAACCAAAACATTGTGTAACTTACCAAATTCCTATTGCCTATTTGTACATATTGCTTTAGAATAAACTATATATGTTATAGAAACAGGGGTTATAAAATGGGATTTGGATTTGGGAAAAAGAAAAAAAGCAAACCTGCTGAGGATACCACATTGACCGATATGCAGACCACTCTTGATGAAAACGGTAATGTCGAGATTGTTTCCAAAAATTTCAAAATGAAACCGACTCAGAAGACTTCAGAGGGCACCACCGAAACAGGTGACACATGGATATGCTGGGGATGCGGACAGCCCACAAGTCAGGATGTGTGTCCAGTTTGCGGTAAAAAACGAATCAAATAGCACACACAAGCAAAAGGAGATTGTATTTTCACAATCTCCTTTTTGTTGTCTTGTCTAAACTATTAAAATGTTATTCCTGCCGCATTTATGAGAAGTCCCCACATAAGTCCCGCTGCATAGAGCACCGCTGCTATTCTAATATTCTCAGCTGGTCTGTGTCTGTTCATTCTGAACAAAACAACAAGTCCCACCCCGGCACTCACGAGAAGTCCGGACATCATGGCTCCGGCACTGAGTATCCCCTGAAGATAAAGCTCTGTTATGATCACTGAAGCCGCACAGTTAGGTATGAGTCCCACCAGAGCAGCCGAAGCCTCACCAAGAACTGGCACATCATTGAATATCCTTGCTATGGTATCCTCCCCAACCAACTCTATAACTATATTTATTATCAGGGTAAAAATGAATATGAATATCGCAATCTTTGCAGTGTGTACCAATGCCGATCTCAGCACGCCGCCCTCGCAGTCACAGTGTTCCTGTTCACACACCTCATGTATATTTTTCTCTCCATAATGTCCGTGATCGTGGCTGTGCTCATGAACGTAATCATGCACGTGTCCGCCATTGTTTTTCTCACCCTTTATATTGTTGTAAACTATGTTCTGGGGATACTGTGTATTTTCTGCCGCAGCTTCGCCATGCATATGCCCATGTTGATCCTGATGTACATGACCGTGTCCGTGTTCTATCCTCTTCACTTCCACTGGTTTTCTGAGCCTGTCCAGCACAAATCCCACTAAATAGCCCGTTATAACTGCTATAACAGCCTTTGTCACAAGAATCTTTGCTATAGTTCCGGCACTTATGGCATCATTTGAGAGCATTATCGGGAGCATCTCATCCGATGTTGACATAAATACTGCTATGAGCACACCTGCGCCTATTACTCCCCCACTGTACAGGTTTGATGCCATGAGCGAAAATCCACACTGTGGCACTATACCCAGCACTCCGCCAAGCAAAGGCCCAAGTTTTTCTGCCTTTTTCAACACATTTGCCTGTCTGCCCGCAGTCTTTCTCTCAAGCCATTCCATGATCACGTAGGTGATGAACAGAAACGGGATGAGTTTGACCGTATCAAACAATGCATCCTTAAATGAATCTATTAACAATCCAAACATATCCCTAACACTCCTTGCCATCAGAACTCATATACATTGTATCCGCAATTGTCCTGACTAAATTCAAAATACTCCTCGTTGGTCATATCCCTAAAATAACTGCATATCACGCGGCATATTCCATTGTGGCATACAAACAGCACCGACGAATCCGGATATCGCTTCTTCGTCTCTATGATGAGATCGTACGTCCTCCTGGCTATATCCATCATGGATTCTCCACCTGGGTATCTATAGGCAAACATCCTCTTATTATTGAGGAAATCCTCATCATCTCTAGGAACCCCCTCATACACACCGTAATCCTGCTCTATGAGCCTGTCGTCCGTAACGACCTGCAAATGTTTTCTCTGAGCAACCGCCTGGGCCGTCTTCTGCGCTCTAGAAAGCGGAGATGCTATTATCACATCAATAGGGCAGTCATCCAACTTGTCTGCAAGGAGCTGTGCCTGTCTGAGTCCTGTATCTGTAAGAGGGGAGTCCGTCCTGCCACAGACCTTGTTCAGTCTATTCCATTCTGTCTCTCCATGTCTCGCAACATATAACTTCATCTATACACTCCTTCCGACTTTATCAGATGTCACATCTTTATAATATTAAGCATTTTTGCAAATAAATCAACTGTTTTGGATAATAAAGTGTCTGGAATTTTATTCTGGAATTTTATTTTATATGCTTATACTTTCTGTATTTTTAAGCGTTTCTGTGGACTGATTGCTGTTATCTTGCCCACCGTTCTGTCTCTTATCTGAGTTCTGTGAATTTCCAGCGTCTGAACCGTCGCCTGTGCTGTCTGGTCTCTGCATGTCGCCGTTGCCTGTGCTGTCTGGTCTCTGCATGCCGCCGTTGCCTGTGCTGTCTGGTCTCTGCATGCCGCCGTTGTCTGGGTCTCCACCTGGTCCCTGCATGCTGCTAGCACCTTCGCTGTATGTCACCTCCTCCATTGCAAATGTGCTCGTCTGATCTCCCGCAGTCAAAGTGTATGTCTCACCCTGTTTCATATCTGAAGTACTTATCAAAACTGAGTCAAACTTCTTGTCAGCCTTGTAAGTTAGGAGCTTATTACCATTGGAATCAGTTAGGGTGATCGTCTCTCCGACATCTATCCACTCATCAAAATTGACAAGTGCAGAACATTGTGTGGACTCATCTCCAAATCCCTGTTCCATGCCTGAACCACCCACAGCCACCATCTCACCGCCGGTGATTGTCGCATAGATTCCGTAATCCAGCGCACCATTTCCATTGTTTGAAGGGCCGAGTACATACACGCTGCCACCCGCGATGCCAAGATAACCATTTGAATCTATTCCATCGCCGTCTGCATTGATATTGATGGTTCCGCCAGTTATTAGAATATATGCGTCATAATCAGCATCCATGCCTGCGCCCATGCCAGGTCCGCCAGGTGTGCCTGAATCTCCCGGCCGGTCTCCTTTTTCCGGAAGTTCTGGTCTATTCGTTTCTGTGTCATTTGTCCTTCTCTTGAACGAATCCGTCCGCCTCTGATCATCCTCGGTTGATTGTGTGCCATCGTTCTGTCCGTTGCTGTCAGGTCTTGCCGCATTGAAACCGTCATCGTTGGCTACCACATCTATATCGCCGCCAGTCACCAGTATCTTATAACCCTCGATACCCTCATAGCTCTTGGAAATGTCTATATCTCCACCGGTTATGATCAAAAGGCCTTCCGCGTGCATCGCATCGTCTCCAACCGATATATCAATGTCTCCACCTTCTATATATATGTAACCATCCTGCTGATCGTCGTTTCCGGCATGTATTCCATCTTCATCACAGGTGAGGGTAAATGTTCCATCCGCAATTCTTACGCTATCTTTGCCGTTCAGACAGTGATCCTGACTATCTATCGTATAGGTTCCACTCGTTACCACCAGATCATCCTTGGACACGATTCCATGTCCGGTGGTATCCTTGACCGTAAGACTTCCTCTGCCGCCCAGTGTGAGATCACATTTGGCAAATATGACAGCGTCCACATTGTTGTCATCAGTCTGTACATAGTCGCCTGACACTGTAAGAGTGTTCTCAGTCCCCTCTGTCAATGTCACAAATACCTTGTCTGCGTTCTTTGCATATATCGCCGCATAGTCTGCAGCCGTGATCGACACGCCATCAAATACAAGCTGCACCTTGTCATCATCACCGGCATCCACTACGACGGTTCCGTCTGTGAGTGTCCCTGACAGAACGTATACACCTGCCGCCTTGATCGTCACCACACCATCTTCTATATGTACATTTGAGCTGTCACATGTGGCTGTCTTTCCCGATAATGTTATCTTTACAGCCTCGCTCTCATCATAGGTTCCCGCCAGATCCCGCTTCGTGAACATATCTGTTATATCTATAGCCGCATTGCTCATGGCTTCATCTATAGCCGCCTGCATTTCCTCCACAGTCATCTCTGTCTTTGTACTTGTGTTCTGTGCATCCGCTGCATCTGTGTCAGCATCTGTGGCTGTGCTCACTTCACTTGCCAACTCAGTATCTGAAGTCGAACCTGTGCTCTGGCCGGTCGAACATCCGGCAAGCATTGCCATGCACATGGCCGCTGTCAGCCCCACCGCCAAACACTTGCGTATTCCCGCTCTATGTCTCATATATTTATTCTTCCTCATGCGATCATCTCCTTACTAAGCATTTGCCAACCGATCTAAATTTCTGCTCTGCTTTATATCATCAACATCATCTCATACATTTGTCATCATCTATAATGTCATATCCCCCGAATCCACCTGTGTCAGCATGATCTCTAAGTTGCCATTTCTCACCCTGAGTCTATCTATCATATCCTTCTGATTTGTATCTTTCTTAAGTTTTACCGCATATGTAAGCTTGAACAGACTTCCCATGTTGGTCGTTTTCACATTTGTCAGTCTGTAACTGTCTGTACAGTCGGCAAGTACCTCGCCAAATGCCTCTGTATAGTCAAGATTTTCAGGCACAGTGATCTTCAGGGCTCTCTCTTCATCCCTTCCGCCGCCAAATCCCGTAAGACTGCAAGCGAACATTGCTCCGCCAAGTATTATCGCAAATAATACCGCGTATCCGATAAATCCCATTCCGGTCACAAGACCTGCTCCCATCGCAAGAAATATCGCACATATCTCCTTTGCCGATCCGGGCACCGATCTGAATCTCACCAGACTAAAAGCTCCTGCCACCGCAACGCCCGCACCAACATTTCCATTTACCATCATTATCACCACGCACACGACTGCTGGGATGAGTGCCAGTGTCACCAAAAAGCTCTGTGTATATTTACTCCTAAACGCGTACACTCCTGCAAGGAATACGCCTATCACAAGAGATACCGCTATGCAGATTAGAAACTCCTGCACCGTTATCGTTGTCGCTGTACCAAATACACTGTCAAATAATCCTGTCATCTTCTATATCCTCCTGCTTATGTTTGCCCTTGACTTATGTCAACCAACCATCTGTTTATATGCCTCTCCATACTTTGAAAATGATGTTCTGTATACATTGTATTTTGTGAGCAGATGTGACAGCCACAGTGGAAATCCGCCTGCCATCTTGATCTCCATCAACACATTATATTCAGGTATGACCTTGTGCCCATACGGCTCTTTCTGCAGTGTAAGATCATCGTTCTGCCAGAGTATATCGTAGTCAAATGTAATCCTTAGTTCCGGATCGTCTATGCCTTTGTAAGAATCACGCTCATATGAGAGAACCACTGCAGGCTCCAGATCCTTGTACACCTGCATGAAATAATCTATCTCTCTTCCTATCTGGCAATCTTCGTGCAGTGGCTGACCGCCCACCAGATAATCCATGGCCTCCTGTTCAGGCACCTCCAGCCTCCTTTTGTACACAACAGATTTGTATTTCTTCTTGAGCTCAATAAAAACCTCTGAATCGTCATCCGGGACTCCATAGCTTCTGAGCCTGAGCTTTTCTTTGTAAACCGGCTTTTCTATGGAGTCCCTGATGAGTCTGTGGGAAGGAGTGTCGAAATATATGTTAATGATCTGGCTATGTGCGAACCGGTCCGGCTGCATATACCTTATCATTTCGCTCATTACCTGCTCATACCGCTCTCTGTCAAGCATGTACTTAAGTTCGTATCTTTTAAATGTATTATCTGCCATAAGCATCATCCTTTCTTATCTTATCTCCTCTTGATGATGTTATAATAGCCTACCAAGCTTAAACGAACTTTAAATATAAAAAAATGTCTTCGGTGACTCCTGTTGGTGTGTATTCTCTATGTTGTATATCCAATCGGTAGTGCCGGCGACCGAACTTTGACGCTTCTGTGTCGCCGCGGAGAGCTAGGCGCCCTTATCGTGCTTGGCGCGGCGTACACGATGGAAGCAAAGGCAAAGTGAGGGTAGACAAACGTGATTGGATATACAACATAGAGATTACACCAACAGAAGTCACTGAAGACAACCGCAACGCAAAAACGCCCATCTGCGGATCACTCCACAGATGGACGTCTATAGTCTTATATTATAATCTTATGTCTAGTTGATTTGAAGATGTGGCTCTCGTCAAATGCTTATGATTAGCAAACACCCTGAGCAAGCATAGCGTCAACAACCTTCTCGAAGCCGGCAATGTTAGCACCTGCAACATAGTCTGCGTTTCCGCCAACTGTCATGTTGTATCTCTTTGCTGCATCTGAGATATTAGCGTAGATTGTCTCCATGATTCCCTTGAGCTTGCCATCAACTTCCTCGAATGTCCATGAAAGTCTCTCGCTGTTCTGGCTCATCTCAAGAGCTGATGTAGCAACACCACCTGCATTTGCAGCCTTACCACCAACGAAGAGAACACCATTCTCCTGAAGGTACTTAGTAGCCTCAAGAGTTGTAGGCATGTTAGCGCCCTCTGTTACTGAGATAACGCCGTTTGCAACAAGCATCTTAGCATCGTCAAGGTTAAGCTCGTTCTGTGTAGCACATGGAAGAGCAAGGTCACACTTGATTGACCATACGCCGTGATCATTTGCATCCTTCTTTACATGGTACTCAGCTGATGGTCTAGCAGCAGCATAAGCATCAAGACGTGCTCTCTTAACTTCCTTAACTTCCTTAAGAAGTGCAACATCGATTCCCTCTGGATCGTAGATCCAACCTGTAGAATCTGAACATGTAACACACTTAGCACCTAACTGATGTGCCTTCTGGATTGCGTAGATTGCAACATTACCAGCACCTGATACTGCACAAGTCTTGCCTGCGATATCAATGTCATGATCCTTTAACAGTGCGTTTGTAAGGTAAAGCAGTCCGTAACCAGTAGCCTCTGTACGAGCAAGTGATCCACCATATGTAAGTCCCTTACCTGTGAGAACTCCCTCGTATGATCCACGGATTCTCTTGAACTGACCGAACATGAAACCGATCTCTCTAGCGCCTGTTCCGATATCTCCAGCTGGAACATCGACATCAGCACCGATATACTTGCAAAGCTCTGTCATGAAGCTCTGGCAGAATGCCATGATCTCTCTGTCTGACTTACCCTTAGGGTCGAAGTCTGAACCACCCTTACCACCACCGATTGGAAGTGTTGTAAGTGAGTTCTTGAAAACCTGCTCGAAACCAAGGAACTTGATGATACCAAGGTTTACTGATGGGTGAAGTCTGAGACCTCCCTTGTATGGTCCAATGGCATTGTTGAACTGTACACGGAAACCTCTGTTGACCTGTACCTGTCCGTTGTCATCTACCCATGGTACTCTGAACATGAGCTGTCTATCTGGCTCTGTGATTCTCTCGAGGATAGCATTCTTTCTGTAAAGCTCCTCATTTGCCTCGATACAAGGTCTGAGTGAATCAAGAACCTCTGTTACTGCCTGTAAGAACTCAGGCTGATCTGCATTCTTCTTCTGTACTATCTCGAGTACTTCATCAACATATGACATAGTAAAAATCCTCCTAAACTGATTATATATCGTGACCTGTTAATTATTTCCTGACCACGTTCCCTATTATAGTATAGGAAATTAAGATTGTAAAGAAAAAACTTGTGAAATCTAAGTATTTTTTTGTTTTTGCTTAATTTTCCCCTGTATTTATCAATTACGCTTATCATTTGTAAACATTGTTCCTGGTTATGACCGTTGCCACGGAAGATAATCCGAGATATTTTTCCACTGATCTCAGCTTCTACTACTTGTCATCGTCATGGTGAAGATCATTCTTCCAGTATCTGCATCTGTGCTTTACATTTGTGGAAAATACGATCTGAGTCTTGGTCTTGCCAAATCTCTGAAGCTCTCCTACAAAATGATCAAGATCTGCCGTTGTCTTGAAACGTACCTCTATGAGCATTGAGTAATCTCCTGTCACGCAATTGCACTCCACAACATTTAACACGCTGTCTATATATGGATAGAACTCAGCCTTCTGCTCCGGTGAAACCTCCAAATTGATAAATGCCTTGATATAATGACCCATAGCCTCAGGATTCAGCTTGGTCGTAAATCCCTCAAGCACGCCCTCGGCAAGCATCCTGTCTATTCTTGTTCCAACCGCTGTAGGTGACATGGACACCTCAGCGCCTATATCTTTGAGTGATACACGTGCATTGTCCTGAAGCATGGCAAGTATCTTCTCATCCACCTCATCCAGTCTGTAGTATATCATTTCTTTCTTTTCCATAAGATATGTTCTCCTTCTCACTTTCTAAGGCAATTACAATATTATCCTACATAACCGCAATTGTCCTTTTCCCTATTCAAGCACCTTATCTCGTGGTGCAACTTGTGTTTCACAATCATATTAGCATATTTACTTAAGATTATAAATGTGTAGTGTCATTATATACCCTGCTCTGCGCAAATTACAACCTGATTTTTATGTATATTTACCGTTATACTCAACCTGGATTTTTACCCATAAGTTTTCGTCATTTTACGATATAATTATCCTCAAGCCAGTGCGCCACCCCATCCTCATCATTTGATGATATAACCGCTGTGGCATAAGAAAATATCATCCCTCTATCTGTCAAGTTGTTGATCACACTGTTTGTATACTCGGATGTGGTCTCATTGCTGCTAAGCAAAGTGCCATCCAGATCTGATACTTATAAAGTTTTCACATCGCCACCTGCCTATCTTGTTTTTTCTACAGCACAAAGGCTGATGCGAAGTATTCATGCTTACACATCAGCCCTGTTTTTTATGACTCTATATAATTATTACTTGTTGTTCTTGATGTACTCATCAATTCCCTTTGCACCAGCTCTACCAGCTTCCATTGCAAGGATAACTGTTGCAGCACCTGTTACGGCATCACCACCGGCATATACGCCTTCCTTGGTCGTCTGTCCGTTTGACTCTTCTGCAATGATACACTTCCACTTATTTGTCTCAAGTCCCTCTGTTGTCGATGAGATAAGTGGGTTTGGTGAAGTTCCAAGCGACATGATGACTGTGTCAACGTCCATTGTGAACTCTGAATCAGGGATCTCAACAGGTCTTCTTCTGCCGGATGCATCAGGCTCGCCGAGCTCCATCTTCACACACTTCATACCGCAAACCCAGCCGTTCTCATCCTCAAGGATCTCTGTTGGGTTTGTGAGGAGATCAAATATGATTCCCTCTTCCTTAGCGTGATGAACCTCCTCTACTCTGGCTGGAAGCTCCTCCTCTGAACGTCTGTATACGATATGTGTCTCAGCGCCAAGTCTGAGTGCTGTTCTCGCTGCATCCATAGCAACATTTCCACCGCCGACTACGGCAACCTTCTTGCCTCTCATGATAGGTGTATTTGAATTCTCGTCAAATGCCTTCATAAGGTTGCTTCTTGTAAGGTACTCATTTGCTGAGAATACGCCGTTGGCATTCTCACCTGGGATACCCATGAACTTAGGAAGTCCTGCGCCTGATCCGATGAACACTGCGTCAAATCCCTCATCCTCAAGGAGTGAGTCAATGGTAACTGACTTTCCTACTACTACATTTGTCTCTATCTTGACGCCAAGTGACTTGATGTTCTCGATCTCCTTGGCAACTACCTTCTCTTTTGGAAGACGGAACTCTGGGATTCCGTATACGAGAACTCCGCCTGGCTGGTGAAGTGCCTCGAATATAGTTACATCGTAACCCATCTTTGCAAGATCTCCTGCTGCTGTCACACCTGAAGGGCCTGATCCGATGACTGCCACCTTATGACCATTCATCTCCTTTGCAGGCTCTGGCTTGATTCCGTTCTCACGGGCCCAGTCAGCAACAAATCTCTCAAGCTTACCGATGGATATCGCCTCGCCCTTGATTCCTCTGATACACTTCTGCTCACACTGTGTCTCCTGTGGACATACACGGCCACATACAGCAGGAAGTGCTGATGACTCGCTGATGATCTTGAATGCCTCAGCGAAGTTGCCCTCCTTGACCTGAGCTATAAATCCAGGGATATTGATAGATACAGGACAGCCATTCATACATGGGGCGTTCTTACATCCTATACATCTTGAAGCCTCAGCCATAGCCTCCTCTTCATTATATCCATAACAAACCTCTTCAAAATTCTTTGCACGTACCTGTGGCTCCTGCTCGCGAACCGGCACTCTCTTCCAAACATCTACTTCTATAGCCATTACTTGTCACCTCCACAGTTTCCACATCCGCCATGATGTGTATCGCCCTCTTTTGCTGCAAGGAATGCTCTGCCCTCTGCAGTCTTGTAGAGCTGCTGACGCTGCATAGCCTCCTCAAAGTTCACCTTGTGACCATCGAACTCTGGTCCATCTACACACGCGAACTTAACCTCTCCGCCTACTGTCACACGGCAGGCACCACACATACCTGTTCCGTCTACCATGATAGGGTTAAGGCTGACAACTGTAGGAATCTCAAGCTCCTTTGTGAGCTTACATACAAACTTCATCATGATCATAGGTCCGATGGCAACACACACATCATACTTGTTGCCAGCGTCTACAAGCTTCTGGATCTCATTTGTAACGACACCCTTGCTTCCATATGAACCGTCATCTGTCGTGATATACAGGTTGCCGGCTACCTTCTTCATCTTGTCCTCAAGAATGATGAGTGACTTGTTTCTTCCTCCGACGATGACATCAGCTTCGATGCCCTGCTCGTGGAGCCACTTTACCTGTGGGTATACAGGCGCTGTTCCAACACCACCTGCAACGAAGAGGATCTTCTTTTTCTTGAGCTCTTCTATATCTTCTTTGCAGAACTCTGATGGACATCCAAGTGGTCCAACGAAATCCGCAAATGAATCTCCTGCCTTCTTATTCTTCATCATCTCTGTAGCAGCTCCGACTACCTGGAATACTATAGTGATGGTTCCGTCCTCTCTTGAGTAATCGCAGATAGTGAGAGGAATTCTCTCTCCATCCTCTGAACCTCTGACAATTACAAACTGTCCCGGAAGACATTTATTTGCAACTCGTGGTGCAACCACGTCCATGAGGTATATGGTCTCTGTCAACTGTTCAACCTTAGTAATCTTATACACTCTGTGCTCCGTCCTTTCCGACAGCCAAATCTGACTGTTATGATCATTTTATTCTGTAAATGGGTGCAAATGCCCCTATTTATACACGTACGTACTTAATTTAGCAAAAAATATCAACAAAATCAAGGTATATGTAAAAATAGCACTGCATTACTGCAACACTGTGTTTTCATATATGCACCGCATCTTCCATATATGGTACAAATTTATCCTTACAAGCACCTTATTTGTCTCTTCAGACACAAAACTCCCCTAATTATCCTCAAGCACAAAAAATCCCGCCAAAAGAGAAATTTTTCTCTCTGGCAGGGACTATTATGTCTCTAGTGATACAAAACTGCATACACTATTATTCTTTTGTCTCATTACACAATCTTACTGACACATTTCAGCGTCAATGTATATTACTAGCTTTTTCTATATCTTACTTTATATTAGGCTTACTTTATATTACTATCTCTTCCTCTTCGCCTTGGCCTTAAGAGCTTCCTCTTTTCTACGCTCATTCTCCATCTGAAGAAGCTTCTTCATGCCGTCAAGTTTTTTCTGGTTCAGCTTTATCTGCTCAAGCTCACTCTCAGCCATCTGCTGTGCCTCTTCACTCTGGAAGCTGACAAACTTGTCAAATGCTCCCGGATAGGCAAATGTCTTTTCTACATTATTATAAGAAAATACAATTCTTATATGGCTTCCATCACATTCCATCACACTGCCTTCACCAAACTTCACATGGTTTACTTTTTCATTCTCAAACATCTTTACATCCTCCTATCCATATTATTTCCATCTACAATACATTGAAACAAACGCTCTAAAATTGCTATATGATACGCCTGTCTGTTTCGATTCGCAAGGCTGCCTTCTGTTCACTAAAGCTTCTTCTTGCTACTAAATATACTGTAACAAAAAAATCGGCACTTTTTCCAGTTAAAAATGCCGACTTTTTTATTTTCGTGAAAATAGTCACTGCGGGTCATTGTTTTTGTTCATTATTGTTTTCTCAAACACATGAAACATACAAAAATGTGCTCATATTTTTACCAAGCCATATTGTGCACTTTTAATCTATCTTGCATTTGCTTTGAGAAGTTCCGCAACCTCCGTCTCTGTTGCAAGTGAGAGTGCCTTTGCTGCCAGCTCATCTGCTTCAGCCTTCGACCACTTTGCTATGGTTCCTCTTGTCGCAAGGACTGAAGTGGCACTAACTGAAAACTCTCCCAGTCCAAATGATATAAGGAGAGGTATGAGCAACGGATCTGCCGCCGCCTCACCGCACATGCCTACCATGATGCCCGCTGCATTTGCCGCCTCGATGATATTCTTCATGGAACGGAGAACTGCAGGATTGTAGGATGAGTACAGATAAGCAACCTTAGCGTTGCCTCTGTCGACCGCCATGGTGTACTGTGTCAGGTCGTTTGTACCAATACTGAAGAAATCTGCCTCCTTTGCAAGCAGGTCTGCTATGAGACTTGCCGCAGGAGTCTCTATCATTGCACCGACCTGGATATCCTTGTTGTATGCTATATTCTCAGCGTCAAGCTCCGCCATAAGTTCCTTAACAAGAGCCTTCACACTTCTGATCTCATCAACACATGTGACAAGCGGTACCATGATCTTGATATCGCCAAATGCACTCGCACGGAGAAGTGCCCTCAGCTGTACTCTGTATGAATCTTTATTCTGCAGACAATATCTCACTGCTCTGAAACCTAAGAACGGATTGTCCTCTTTCTCAAGTCCAAGGTATGGGATATCCTTGTCACCGCCCACATCAAGGGTTCTGATGATAACCTCTCTGCCCTCCATGGTCTCAGCAGCCGCCTTGTACGCCTGAAACTGTTCTTCCTCAGATGGGAGCTCCGATGCACCCATGAAAAGGAACTCTGTTCTGAAAAGGCCAACACCCTCTCCGTCGCATGCAGCAACCTGCTTTGCATCCTCCGGATTACCAATATTGCCATACAAATGTACCTTTACACCGTCAGCTGTGACTGTGTCTTTGCCTCTATATACCTCAAGGAGAGCCTTGTCGCTAAGATATTTCTCTCTCTTTGCCTGATATTCGTCTATCTCTTCCTGTGACGGATCAAGTATGCAGATTCCATCACATCCGTCAACTACTGCTGCCATGCCATCTGAAACCTTGTCCACTATTCCGTCCACGCTGAGTACCGCCGGTATCTCCAGCGCCCTCGCAAGAATAGCAGAGTGGGATGTCTTGCCGCCAACCGCGGTAATGATTCCTGCCACATTCTCCTTGACGATTCCCGCTGTCATGGAAGGGGTAAGATCCTCAGCCACAAGGATAGTTCCGGCTGGCACCTCTGATATGTTCATGTCCGGCGTGCCAGTAAGTATCTTGAGCATTCTCACCTTGATGTCGCCGATATCCGTTGCTCTCTGTCTTGTGAGCTCATCATCTGCCATCTGGAACATTCCGGCAAACATATCGCATGTACTCTCAAATGCAGCCTCTGCACAGGTTCCGCTCATAATCGCGCCCTTTGTGATCTCATCCATCCCCGGATCTGTGAGGAGCAGTATGTGTCCCTCAAGTATCTCCGCATTGTGCTCTCCGACACTATCCTTCATAGCCTCCGCCATGGCATGAGTCTTTTCTGTAAATGCTGCAACTGCATCGTCATATCTCTTGATCTCTGCATCTGTATCTGTGATCGTTCTGTTCTCATATTCCGGCTTTGCGTCAGATATGATCACAACCTTTCCAACGCCGTAGCCGGCTGAACCCGCGATTCCTTTATTCATAAGAAAACCTCCAATTATTCTCTATACAACAAATGGTACTCCAGCCGAGTACCATCTGCCTGTAAAATGTACCGAAGTCTGATTTCAGATTTCAAATATAAATAATCCGCTTCGACGTCAGGGCAATATACCTGTATTACATGCTGTATTACTCGCCGAATCCTGACTCAATAAGCTCAACTGCCTTTGCAAGAGCTTCCTTCTCGTCTGCACCGTCACACTCTATTGTAACCTCTGCACCACACTTGATGCATGCTGCAATGATGAGCATTACGCTCTTGGCATTGATCTTCTTGCCTGCTACGTCGAGAGTTACTGCGCATGAGAACTTTGTCATCTCCTTTGCAAATACTCCTGCTGGTCTCATATGAAGTCCCTGTTCATTTACTACTTTTACTGTCTGTGCTACCATAATAATCTTCTCCTTTTCTAATACGGGCCGCAATGATCATTATACGACTGCAAGTGGTTGTATATATCATTTTCGGGTCGCTCCCGCTTATTTCGGCCTGCAGCGTATGCAACAACTGGTGGTTTTCCAGTTGTTGCCGATAATCGTCAATATGTTTTCCATTGACGATTATCTAAGAACCGGCGGCCTCAAATTCCCTTCAAATGATATATACAATCACTTGCAGAATTTGTGTTACATAAGCGGCCCTTGTTTTGTTTAATAATATATTGTGACTTGTAATTATCTGCTTTATGGTGCTGTTTCTTATCAACCCTCGGATTTAGCAGAATTTTGTAAAACATTTGATCTGCATTTTCTGTTATATGGTATCACAGCCAGATGTTCCCCACACCTTTTTCGTTATTCCATATATCCGACAGATTTTCACAAACCCCAATTGTATAAATTATAACATTCTGTCGTTTTTTGTGCATTACTTTTGTGCATTTTTTACTCCTGCACGTTTCTCTTGATAAGACCGAGCATGATACATGTGATCACTGAGCCTACAAGCCATGAGATGATGTATGGTAACCAGTTGCCTACTGTTGCGAATACGAAGATTCCGCCGTGAGGTGCCATCAGTGTACATTTGAACGCTGCTGACATTCCACCTGCAACTGCTGCTCCTACAAGTGTACATGGTATTACGTGGAGTGGATCTGCAGCTGCAAATGGTATTGCACCCTCTGTGATGAATCCACAAGCCATTACGATGTTTGATACTGTTGAGTTTCTCTCTGCCTTTGTGAACTTCTTAGGGAAGAAGATACATGCAAGGGCAATTCCAAGTGGAGGTACCATACCACCTACCATAACTGATGCCATTGAGATATAGCACGCCTGAACTGCTGGATCTGAAAGCTGTGCGCCGCCTGCGACAAGCTCTGACGCTGTTGCAAGAACCATTGTTCCGTATACATAAGCTGCCTTATTGATAGGACCGCCCATGTCTATCGCCATCATACCGCCGAGGATGATTCCAAGTGGGATGAGAAGATTTTTATTTGCAAGGGCTGTCAGCATATCTGAAAGTCCTGTATTGATCAATCCAATAATCGGATTGAGTATAAATATCATAAGTACTGCAACTATAAACATACCAACAAGTGGGTATATAAGTGTTGGCTTGATTCCCTCCAGTGACTTAGGGAATTTGGAGCAGATCTTTCTAAGAAGAAGAACTACATATCCTGCAAGGAAACCTGCTGCGATACCGCCGAGGAAACCTGATACTGTATTTCCGCCGCCTTCTGCGACGAATCCAAACTTTGATATAAATGACTGGAAGCCGCCAAGGTTATCTCCTGCCCATACATAACCGGACAAGGCTGCATTTCCGGAAGATGCCAGGATACCACCGAGGAAACCAACCGCAAGTCCCGGTCTGTCCGCTATGGACTCTGCTATAAATCCTGCAAGTACCGGAACCATCACGCCCATCGCCAGGCCACCGGCATACTTGAAGAATGCTGAGAGCGGGGTCATGGAACCGAAGTTGGATCCACCTGTTGCACCAAATCCGCAAAGTGTATCTATAAGGAATGCAAGAGCTGTGAGGATACCACCGCCGATTACGAATGGGAGCATGTGTGATACTCCGTTCATAAGATGCTTGTATATTCTGCTTCCCACACTGCCATTTGCACTGCTTGACTCTTTTCTGCCGCCCTCCTCGTGGTGAACAGGAACCTGACCATCCACGATCTTCTGTATGAGCTCCTCAGGCTTGTGTATTCCGTCTGCCACTCTTGTGAAAAGAACCGGCTTTCCATCAAATCTTGCTGTTTCAACACTCTTGTCAGCTGCAACTATGATACCATCACAGTTTGCGATCTCTTCATCAGTAAGTATATTTTTTGCTCCGCCTGAGCCATTTGTCTCAGCCTTTAAGGCATATCCCATCTTGGCGCCGGCCTTCTCAAGTGCCTCGGCTGCCATATATGTGTGAGCTATTCCTGTAGGACACGCTGTAACGGCAAGCACTCTAAAGCCTTTCTTCTCAGGAGCCTTCTCAACTGCCTTTTCCTCAGGCTTCTCTGCTGTCTCCTCTGGGAACTTTGCGTTCTCATATTTGTCAACGACTGCAAGGAATGCATCCTTGTCTGCTGCCTTCAGAAGCTCTGCTCTGAAGTCCTCATCCATGAGGAGCATAGACAGTCTTGAAAGTACCTCAAGATGTACATCTGATCCGCTCTCTGGTGCTGCGATCATGAAGAACAGGTTTGATGGCTGTCCGTCAAGTGAGTCGTAATCAACTCCATCTGGAACTGTCATAGCTGCAAGTCCAGGTCTCTTGACTGCCTTGTTCTTGGAGTGAGGGATTGCTATTCCTTCTCCTATAGCTGTTGAGCCCTCTTCCTCTCTCTTAAGTATTCCTTCTTTGTATGTTTTCTTGTCTGAGATGTTGCCTGCTGCATCGTGCAGGTTTACAAGGTAGTCGATCGCTGCATCCTTTGAATCTACCTTTACACCCAGAGCAATGCTTTCCTTTGATAAAAGCTCTGTGATTCTCATAAGCGTAACCTCCTCTTAAATAATCAGCCGCATCCACATATGCTGCTGTGCGATATCTGAATCTCCTAAGTATTCCCTCTCACGACGGAACACGTACGTTTTACTATAACTGCTTGTAGAGTTCTTCTACTTTGTCCGCTGTGGCAAGGCCTTCTGAAAATGCTGTGGCACTTCCGGTTGCTGTTCCTCTCTTCAGCGCTTCCATGTAATCGTGATCCTTCAGGTAGCTTGCTGTAAAACCTGCCACCATAGAATCACCTGCCCCTACTGAGTTCACAACTGTTCCCTTTGGAACTCCGATCTTGTGAACCTCTCCTGTCTCTGTGATGAGTATTGCTCCATCCCCTGCCATGGATATGAGTACATTTCGTGCACCCATGACCTGAAGCTTCTTCGCATACTCAACGATCTCGTCGTCGCTCTTTAAGACTACTCCGAACATCTCGCCAAGCTCATGGTTATTCGGCTTGATGAGGAATGGATGGAACTTCAATACATTGAGCAGAAGATCCTTTGTCGCATCCACCACGATGTCGATGTTCCTGTTCATAAGCTTCTCCATGATCTGCTCGTATATGTCAGATGGAAGTGAAGCAGGGATGGTTCCCGCAAGTATCAGGCAATCTCCCGACTGGAGCTTGTCCAGCTTGTCAAACATCTGCTGAAGCTCATCTTTCTTAATGTCGGGTCCCTGTCCGTTGATCTCCGTCTCCTGTTCTGCCTTGATCTTGACATTTATCCTGCTGAGACCATTCTTCAGCTGGATAAAATCTGTCTTAACTCCCATGGCCTTGACTCCGTCCTCAATCTCCTTACCGGTAAATCCGGCAACAAAACCGAGAGCTACGGAATCAACTCCTATGTTCTTAAGTACGGTTGAGACATTGATACCTTTGCCGCCATAGAATATGGCTTCTGACTTACTTCTGTTCACCATTCCAAGCTCAAGGCTGTCCATCTTGACAACATAATCGAGCGCCGGATTAAATGTCACCGTATAAATCATTATCTGAGTACCTCCTTTACAACTGTGGCGTCTATGTACTTATCATTTACAAGTCTGTCCGTGATAATACAGGCTTTTTCGATTGCCGCAAATGTCACCGCGGTCACCTTGTCGAACTTGCTGCTGTCAGCAAGGACTATGCTGGCATAAGATCTGTTCACCGCTTCCATCTTCACCATAGCCTCTTCCACATCGACCGTTGTGAATCCATAATCCATATGGATTCCATTTGTTCCAAGAAAGCACTTTGTGAAATTGAACTTTTTCATGGAATTGACCGCCTCGGCTCCGATGATCGCCTCTGTGATCGGCTTTACAAGTCCGCCTATCATATACGTTCTGAGGTTCTTCTTGAGAAGCCGCTTGGCATGTGCTATTCCATTTGTGACAAATGTAGCATTTGTTTCGCCGATATAGTCGATCATGAGCGCCGTGCTGGTTCCCGCATCTATAAATATGAAATCTTCATCATTGATCATCGTTGCCGCATATTTTGCAATGGCACTTTTCTCTTCGACGTTGAGCTGTGCCTTGGCTGAAACCGGTGCCTCATTGGTGATGTATTCATGCTCGATCGCCTTGGCGCCACCATGGAATCTCTTGATCTTACCCATATCGTCCAGAGCTATCAAATCTCTTCTTATAGTAGATTCTGACGCTCCCGTGATCTCCGTGAACTCTGCAACTGTCATAGACTTTTTCTCTTTCAGTGCTTCTAAAATCGCCGTGTATCTGTCCTCTGTCATCATAATAATTGCCTCCTGTACAACAAGTACGTCTCCTGTATGTGTGTTAGTCTGTGTGTTTTCGTTGTAATTTCACTGAAATATATTTATATCCGTGATCTATAACTTCGTTTTCTTTAGGATATCATACCTTTTGACTGTTTTCAATTGTTTATGATTGTTTCAAGGTGATTTTTACTTGATTTCAGTCACTTTCAATCAATCTACATGCATAATATCACCGTAAATGAAGATTGTCAATCATATTTTTGAAGTTTTTTGAATATTTTTGATTGTTTTTGATTGTTTGTTATTTTCTACTCAAAGTGGGGACGGAGGGGACAGGCACCTCCGTCCCCACAGGTTCCCGGTATTAATAAAACAAAAGACGTTGCCCCCACCGGTCAACGCCCTATACTTTTGAATTATTATTTTATTTATATTACTATGAAGCATCCGCAGGATTTACATGCACCATCACATGCTTTACCTTTGGAAAATTCTTCTCTATGCCCTCATGGACCTCTTCCGCTATCTCATGCGCATGTCTTAATGTATATGAACCGTTTACTCCTATCTCCACATCTACGTATATCTTGTTGCCAAATATCCTTGTGTGGAGAAGATCAACACTGAGAACCTCTTTCTGGGCGAGCACAAAATCCCTCATCTCTTTCTCTGTTTCATCATCGCAGGAATGGTCCACCATCTTATCCATGGCATCCTTGAAGATATCATATGCCGCCTTAGCTATGAATACAAAGATAACAATACTTGCAATGGAATCCATAACTGGGAATCCCATCATCGCACCACCGATACCGACAAGCGCGCCGACTGATGACAACGCATCTGAGCGGTGATGCCATGCATCTGCCATAAGTGCGCTTGAATCTATCTTCTTCGCATAGTGTCTTGTGTACCAGTACATTATCTCCTTTGTGACAATGGATACAACAGCCGCAACCAGTGCCAGCATCCCCGGTTTCTGCAGGTTCTGGTAATTGCCACCGATTATGTCCTTAACCGCCTGCGAGCCGATCTTGATACCGGTATACAGCAGCACTATAGACAGCACGATCGCCGCCACACACTCAAGCCTCTCATGGCCGTAAGGATGCTCCTTGTCGGATTTCTTCGACGCCAGCTTCACCCCGATTATGACTATTATGGTGCTGAACACGTCTGATGCAGAATGTATCGCATCACTTATCATTGCATTTGAATGTGCAAATATTCCCGCAAATAATTTGAATACTGACAGAAGTATGTTCTGTACTATCGTTATAAATGATACTTTATTTGCAACCTTTTTAAACTCATCCTCTGATACGGCAGATGCCGCCATCGTGTTTATTTTGTTTGCGCTTTCCATATAATCAGCCATCCTTTCCTAATGAACACCAGTCTATTGATAATCACCTTAATCAAAAGACCTATGCTGTGCGATCAATAAATTTCAGAAAGCTCTTATCACTAAATATATGTGGGAGATTTTATAGAATGTCTAAAAGAGTATAAAAAAACACCCACGACTCAGTATTAGTAACTACTGTCCCGTGGATGTAAAGATTCCACTGCCATGATGGCCCGACTCCTTGGCTTTCGCCAATGGTCTGCTCAGTTTGTACTGTAGATTTATATGCAGTGCAAAGAGTTAATTTAGGTTACCATCTATGGCAGTCTATGTCAATATTTATTTTCAGATCAAAACTCCTTTTCAAACCTGAACTTAATATCCTTGAGGTCAAGTCCATTCGACTTCACATACAGTCGGAGCACATTGAATCTGCCGTAAAATTTGACCTCTTTCCTGATCACAACATCCTTGCCATCAGTTCCGTTAAATGTGAAGTTGCTCACAGGGAATCCGTTGAAAAACAGGGTACACGGCAGCTGGGCAAGCTTTTCGAGTGTCGAACTTCCCCTCAGGCTCACCTCGTACTCTCCCGGATGTTCAACATCAAGGGCTATGACATAATTCGTGTCGGCGGTGCTGGCCTTCTCTGTCAGATCTATAAGTATGTCTCTGTCGACATTGATGTATTCCACATCATCAATTGAAAAATCGTCCGCCTGCTTTGGACGGTTTATTATCTCTATATTTACAGGTTCCCCCACAATACGCTTAAATGCATTCGTATCCATGGCAAAGCTACACACATTCTTTGCGATCCTCTGGAGCTCAGATCTCAATATCCGTCCGTCCTGAAGTGCCTCTATGACATTGTCTCCGCCCATGTTCTTCGAGCCGTCAGGGCAGCACATATACATGTCATTCTGTGCCTGTATCATAGTCGCAAAGTCATTTGCATCCGGCTCCATACCCCTGCGGTTGATGGATGCCCACCAATCTGTCATGACCACGCCTGTAAATCCCCACTCATTTCTGAGTATTGTGGTATTCAGATCATAACTTCCTGCGGTGTAGAGACCGTTTACCAGACCGTATGTTGTCATGACCGAGTCGGCATATCCTGACTTGACAGCTATCTCAAATCCCTTCAGGTATATCTCTCTGAGTGCCCTCTGGGAGATGACCGAGTCCATTGTATGGCGGTGATACTCCTGATTATTTCCGCAGAAATGCTTGATCGTTCCGGACACGCCGCTGGACTTAAGTCCCTCTAACTGTGCAGTTGCAATGGAACCCGTAAGGTATGGATCCTCGGAGAAATACTCAAAGTTTCGTCCATTAAGCGGGTGACGGTGGATATTCATTCCCGGTCCGAGAAGAACCTCAACCTTATTCGCTGTCATCTCAAGTCCGAGAAGTGCATACAGTCTGGTGTTCAATTCTTTGTTAAATGAACATCCACACAGAGTGCCATTTGGAAGTGAGAATGCCTTCATACCCGAATCAAGTCTCATTCCCGATGGTCCATCATCACAGCACACCGATGGGATCTTATGTGCGATCAAATTTGGCGATACCCCGGCAAATGCTGACGCTGTTCCCGCCGTCACAAGAGAACTTCCCATTCCCTCTCCGCGGACAAAGCATGCCAGATCCTCATCATCAAACTGCGCTATGAACTCATCCATGGTTGCCTTGCCTTCCCTTACATCAAGAAGCGTAATACCCTTGTCACCGGTAACCGGTATCTCCTCCGGCAGCTCCTGCTCTCTCCTGTCATACATATCAACAGTGACTAGAGGTGTCTCCTCATACTCTATAAGCATCCTGCCGTTCTCATCACAGAATGGTTTCATGCGGTCAAACTTCTCATAAGGTGCAAGTGCCTCCTGAAGCTTCTGAAGCTCCACAGTCTCGGCAAGCTCAAAGAACAGACACTCTGTTGTATTTCTTATGCTGTTTCCTACATGGATAGTGTAGTCTCCTGCTTCAAGCACATAACAGTTTCTATGGCCTGTCGCCCCTGAATCGTCAAATGATGCCATACGGTCAAGTGGGATCTCAAACTTCAGCTCATCGCTGAGTCCCGGAACAAGCTCCTTTGTCTTCGCAAAATCAATGAGTACTCTGGATGGCTTGCCAAGCCTGCCCTGAGGCATCTCACCGTACACCTGGACAACCTCCTTGCCAAGTCTCTTTCCTGTATTTGTGACTTTGACACAGATATTCGCCACGCCTTTTTCAAAATCCAGGCTTGCATGTTTTACGCCGATCTTGAAGTCTGTGTATGACAATCCGTATCCAAACGGATATCTGACCTTATCCTTTGCAAATGTCTCGAAATAACGGTATCCCACATAGATATCCTCAGCGTAGAAGTTTCTCTCTTCGCCGCCGAAATTGTCATACGCAGGATAATCCTTGATATCGTAGGCTATCGTGTCTGTGAGTTTTCCTGAAGGGCTGACATCCCCTACGAGGACATCAACCACTCCATATCCTCCGACCATTCCGCCCTGCCATACATACATGCAGGCATCCGGGGAAATCGTGTCAAGAAATGACATATCTATAAGACCGCCGACATTCAAGAGAACGACCATCTTCTGGAAATTCTCTCTGACAAGTCTAAGCATATCAGTCTCTATATCAGTGAGCATAAATGCTCCTTTTTCAAGTGTATTGTCCTTGTCCTCGCCTGCCGTCCTAGCGATTATCACTATGGCCGAATCCGACTCACCGGCAGCCTCCTGCACGAGCTCCTCTGTAACCGGCATCTCCGCCTGTGACCACGGCTCCTGTCCCCAGCCAAGTCCCAGCTCCACAGGATGTTCCTTATCCCATGCGGCATAAGTCTCTGCCAGTTTCTGATTGACATTCACATCCTTGCACTCATTAAGTGCATCAAGGATTCCTACCACTTTGGCAACATTCACCATGCCGCCCGAACCGGTTCCACTCTTATAATAATGGTTCTGCATACGTCCAAATACAGAAACCGTCTCTCCCTGCTTAAGCGGCAGAGCTTTGTTGTCGTTCTTTAACAGAACTAGTCCCTCTGCAACCATCTCACGGGCTGTCTTCTCATATACTGCCCAGTCAAGTACTCTATCTTCCATGTATTTAACCTCCAACGTTTTGAACACCTATTTATTCACGACTTCACTATGTTATTTATTTTACAAGATTTATCCATTTTTTGATATGGAAAACTCTGTTTATTTGCTGTGCTGATAGCATTTCCATCCTGCTTACTATCTTACTTATTATCTTGCTTATTATTATTTTCCCGGTAATGCAGAAAAAACAATGGTGGGGATAAAGCTCCCCACCTCTGTTATTATATATTCAAATCTCACTGTATATATTTAAGACTACGAACGATAATCCCCATTGATCTTCACGTAATCATATGTCAGGTCACAGCCCCATGCCTTGGCTGTCACTTCACCGATTCCGAGATCTATGTTGATGTGTATCTCATCTGAGCTCAATACCTTGGCTGCCTTCTCCTCTGAGAATGGTACGCCTGCGCCGTTGCGGCATACTGGAACCACGCCAAATTCTGACTCAAGATCTACTGCAACCTTATCTATATCAAAGTCAGCCTCCGCATATCCGATGGCACAGAGGATACGTCCCCAGTTGGCATCCTCGCCGAACATAGCGCACTTTGTAAGTGGAGAACGGATAACACTCTTTGCAACTATGATGGCTGTGTCAAGGTCAGGTGCTCCTGCAACTGTACACTCGATCATCTTGGTTGCGCCCTCGCCGTCTGAGGCGAGCATCATGGTCATACACTCCATAACTATGTAGAGTGCCTTCTTGAACTTCTCATATGCTTCATTCTCCGTGTCGATGAGCTTGTTGCCCGCAAGGCCATTTGCCATGACTGTCAGGGTATCATTTGTGGACTGGTCTCCATCCACTGAGAGACAGTTGTAAGTAACCTTTACGATCTCTGAGAGCGCCTTCTGGATAAGCTCTGATGTGATGGCTATGTCTGATGTGATGAAGTTAAGCGTTGTAGCCATATTTGGATGGATCATTCCGCTTCCCTTTGCCATACCTCCGAGGGTGCATGTAACTCCGTCTATGTCGAACCGGACAGCAACCTGCTTGTCAACTGTGTCTGTGGTCATGATAGCATTTGCCGCCTTGTCGTTGCCGTCTGCTGAGAGACCGTCTGCAAGCTCTTTCATATGCTCCTCAAATGGCTCGATAGGGATGATCTGTCCGATGACACCTGTTGAAGCATTAATGACAAGGTCCACATCTATGCCAAGGGCATCCGCTGCAAGCTGTGATATCTTCTCAGCCTTCTCTATTCCATCTGCGTTGCATGTGTTGGCATTCTTGGAGTTCACAATGACTGCCTGTGCCTTGTTACCGGACTTCTTCAGGTGCTCCTTGGTAACTGTGACCGGCGCGCCCTTCACCTTGTTCTGTGTATACACGCCTGCTGCCACACATGGCACCGCTGAAAATACCATTCCGAGATCATTCTTGTTCTTATCAGGGTTCAGTCCACAGTTAAGTCCATTTGCTGTGAAACCCTTTGCAGCACACACGCCACCGTCTACATATGTATAACCGTCATATATCTTCTTATTCATAGTAATCCAATCCCTTCTAAAATGTATTTTAACCAATCTTCATCAATTGGATGTGCACAAGTATATAGTACAATCTGTAATCGTTTTGACATTAACTGATGCAGGACATACGAAGGCGCCGGCTCTCAGTGAGCCTGCGAGCGCTAGCGCCGCTGCAGCCTGAGTTGAGCGGGAGCGCTCCTGCATGGTTATGTCAAACACGATACAGACTATATCAACTTAATGTGCACATCAAATTGATACATCCTATCTATTCACCCACGCAAGGAACTTGTCCAGTCTGCCCATGGTCTTGTCTTTTCCAATCACGTTCATGATAGTGAACAGATCAGGTGAGTTCTGCTTGCCTGTGATGGCAACTCTTACTATGGTACATACATCTGTTATGCTGCCCTTGTATCCGTCAGGATTCTGCTTGTACTCCTTAACATTTGGACAGTAGCCGATCTTCTCGCCCATGGCCTTCATGCTTGAGAACCAATCCTCTGAGTCAAGGAAGAGATCCTTCTTGTACTCCTCGATGACCTCTGTGATCATCTCCGGTGTGTACTTCTCGTCTATCTCATACTGGAGATCCAGCTCATTTTCTGGTGTATACAGATAGCCGAACATCGCGCGCAGATCTGACCATTTGCCGACGTCCTTGCGGACCTTCTTGCCTGACATCTTCCACAGGTTGATGGTCTTCATGAAGCCGTCCTTGTCCTGTGTGCCAAATGTATATATGTTCTCGTCATGCTCCTTTGCCCACTCCATGATGAGTTCGTAACACTCCTCGGCTGTGAGCTTTGAGATCATCTCCTTGCTGACATCGTTGAGCTTTACCATATCAAAAAGTGCACCGCTGACAGGCATCTTCTTGAGTGAGAGTGTGAAGTCGTCTATTGTCTTGTCCGCATGGGCTGCATGCCACTCCTCGTAGTTGGAGTTTGCTATTGTCATAAGGTACTCAAGCACGCTGACTGATGGGAAGCCCTGCTCTGCATAGAAGCCAACCGCAGCCTCCGGATCTTTTCTCTTGCTGAGCTTTCTCTTTCTCTGGTGCTCACCCTCCTCGTCCACAGTGACCTCAAGCTTCATGATAGGTGCGATATGCGCATACTTTGGAAGCGCAAATCCACACAGGTCAAAGAGCTGCTTGTGAAGTGGATATGATGCAAGCCACTCGTCACCTCTGATGACAAGATTTGTCCTCATGAAGTGATCGTCAACTGCATGTGCAAAATGGTATGTAGGTATTCCATCTGACTTCAAAAGTACCACATCCATGATATTCTCAGGCATCTCAATCTTGCCCCTAATAGGATCGCTGTAGATAACAGTCTTTCCTGCCTCGCCCGGACTCTTGAGTCTCACTACATAAGGCTCACCCGCAGCAAGCTTCTCCTCTATCTGCTCGTAAGTCAGGTTTCTTCCAACTGCATACTCACCGTAATATCCTATGTCAACCTTTGCAGCCTCCTGCTTTGCCCTGATCTCGTCAAGCTCCTCGGCTGTTGTAAAGTCAGGATATGCATATCCCTCCTGCATAAGCTTCTTGACACAGGTCTGATATATCTCTTTTCTCTCGCTCTGCTTATATGGACCATATATAGTCTCGCCGCCCTCAAATGGTCCCTCGTCAAATCCAAGGTCAAACTTCTTCAGCGAATTGATGATCTCATTTACACCGTCCTCAAGCTCTCTCTTCCTATCGGTATCCTCTATTCTGAGGTAGAACACGCCACCGCTCTGCTTTGCAAGCTTTCTTGAGATCATGGCAGCATACAGTCCGCCGATGTGCATATATCCTGTAGGGCTTGGTGCAAATCTTGTCACCCTTGCTCCCTCTGGAAGATCTCTCTCCGGAAACCTCTTCTCGAGGTCATCCACTGTATCTGTTATATCTGCAAATATCAAATCCGCTAACTTGTTGTAATCCATCTCCTGTTTTCACCTTTCTGCATTTATGTTATCCTGTCTGATTATAATTTGTATTATGTTTTACGTCAATTCTTTAAACCATCAGGATGATTTATTCCGTATGCTTATCTTCTGGACTTACATGTGAAACTCTCCACTACTATCTCATACACATTTACCACTGCAAGCATCTGATCTGAGTAGTTGTATTTCTTCTTTTCTATCTTGTCAAACGACCTCATATTATCAGTATTTCTTGTGAGCTGATGATTCATTAGACAGTTAAGTGCCGCACACTTCTCCTCCGGTTCTGTGAGCTTTCTGGCAATACCATTTCCCACGATACTGCTGTAGAGATAACCAAAACTGCATGCATTTGGTCCCTCAACCAGATAATGATCTGTATCCATCTCTATGGCAACCATCGGATCTGCCGCCAAAGCATCCACCTTCCTGCCCTCACCGGCAGAGTGGAAGTAAAGTTTCAGGACATCCTCTTCGTATGTATAACCGAAATTCAACGGAACTATGTACATTCCCTCTTCATCATGCACCGCCATCCGGAACACCTTGCACGAATCAAGTACATCCACTATCTCTTCACGATCTGTTATCATCCTGTCGTTTCTCCGCATCTCCCGCATACAATACCTCCCTCGTTCATCATACAGTCTTGTGCAATCCTCTTTTTCTCATCTGCTATCTTAATCTCTAATCACTCGAAGATCAAAATACAATCTAATAAAATAGTATAAATGACGCCGGCATATTTTCAAGTTCTTTGGACTTTATATTATTCGGATTTTAAAATCTTTTTAATGCACCAGCCCACTCTTTTCTAATATCATCCATAAGTTTCATCATATATATCGACTCAGCCAGAGGCATCGACTCACTCTGTGTCCGTCCCTGTCTTATCATATCCAGACTTTCCATGATTTCGTATTCATAACCACTTATCTGTTCCGGCACATCCACATGCCTGATAAGCCTGTCCTCACAGTCGAACACATCTATCCCCTGCGGATTATTTATATTATCGACTATCATATATCCCTTCTCGCCATAGAAAATTCCTTTTCTGTCCGATCTTCCATATATGCTGTGGGTCGTCACTGCCATCCTTCCGTCTCCGTATTTGACTGTTATGCTCTCCTGTCCGTCTACCCCGGTCTCATGCATCATGACAGACGATTCGATAGCTGATATCTCCTTACCCATATGCATGACAATGAAGTTCAGCCCGTAAACTCCCACGTCTAAAAGGGCACCTCCTGCCAGCTCTGGTCTGATCAGGCGCTCTATCTTTGATATCGGATATGACAGATTGCAGGTCATTGTCCTGATATCCCCTATCACACCTGATTCCAGGATCTCATTTATTATACGTCTTGATGGCATATACCTCGTCCATATTGCCTCGGCTACATACACATTCTTCACCTCTGCCAGAGCTGCGATCTTCTCAGCCTGCGCAGCATCGTAGGTAAATGCTTTCTCGCAGAGTACATTTCTCCCATGTTCTATGCAGAGCTTCATATGCTCATAGTGATGTGAATGCGGCGTTGCAATATATATAAGATCTATCGCGTCATCACTTACCAGTTCCTCATAACTTCCATAAGCCTTATCTATATCAAATTCCCTGGCAAATTCATTCGCCTTTTCCAAGGTTCTTGAACCTACCGCATACAGTTCTACATCAGCCATCTTATTTATCGTATCTGCCATAACACCGGCAATCTTGCCTGCGCCCAATATTCCTATGTTCACGTGTTGTCCTCCTGTTATTTCTGTATGTTTTCAAGTACTGTCGCTGCTCATATCAATCTTCCCAAGTATTTCTCTTGTTGTTTTTTGACAAATTTTGACACTACACATCCGATTATAACACACAGCCCGAAAAAAAGAAGAAAAACTCCTGATGCCAGCGATAACTGACACCAGGAGTCCTCCCCTTTATCTTGAACACCATTGCCTGTGTCCAAACCACAATATGTATGTTATTTTGTTTTATGTTAAATACTGTATCAACGCTTATTATAGGCTATTGCCATGACATATATCAAGATATTTGTTTTCTCTCTGTATTGTATGCATTCGCAGCAACTGGTTACTCACTGTATAGCATACATTCTTAGCAGCTGACTACTCCCTGTACATAAGGTAGCTGTACATATCTGCGTAATCGTGTCTTTCATTCTTGATGAAATCGATGGCTTCCCTTGGGTGCTGATTCAGCATTCCGGTCAGCATGTATGGCACATCATAGCCCCATACTGCATCTCCCTTTGCCTTGAGCGGAACCATGTACTGCTCTATGAACTTCAGGATGTGGTACAGGTTGTACTTTGGATTTCTGAGGAATCCAAGAAGAAGCTCAAGCGCACAATTTCCTGCGCCCCTGCCCATACAGCTTACAGTTCCATCGAGCATGCTCGCACCACTCCTCATTGCCTCAACAGTGTTGGCATAGGCAAGCTTTAAGTTGTCGTGTGCATGTATTCCTATCTTCTTGCCATACTTCTCTCCAACTGCGACATATTTCTCCGCGAGTTTCTTGATCTGCTCAGGGTACAGTGAGCCGTAGCTGTCGACAATGTATATTCCATCTACATTGCTCTTACCAAGCATCTCAAGGGCAAGATCGATATCCGACTCCTGATCCTTTGAAACTGCCATGATGTTGCATGTCGTCTCGTATCCCTTTGCATGTGCATCCTCAATCATCTCGATGGCTGCCGGCATAGTGTTGATGTATGTCGCCACCCTCACCAGATCGATGACACTGTCGGCTCTGTCGATAATATCCTTCTTGTAGTCACATCTTCCGACATCTGCCATAACCGAGATTTTCAGATCTGTATTGTTCTCCCCGACGATGGCTCTTATGTCCTCCTCGTTACAGAACTTCCATTTGCCGAATTTGTTCACATCAAACATTTCCTTGGAGGCCTTATAGCCGAATTCCATATAATCAACCCCCGCCTTGATGTTCGCTTCATAGAGGGCTCTTATAAACTCGTCAGTAAAATAGAAATCATTGACAAGTCCTCCATCTCTTATTGTTGCGTCAAGTACCTGAATGTCAGGTCTGTAGGTGATCAAATCTCCGCCTATCATAATAGTGTCCTCCTTCTTCTTTTTTACATCAACCTTTCAATGGGATTTTTGATAACGGTCGATGTTTTCTCAATTTAAACTTGCGTCACTTTAACGCGTTGGTGTATGTTAGTGACTTTGTTTAGTATAGCACATAAATAAATTAATGCAAGGACTTTATTCAAAAATGCAATCTTTGGTGATTCTGTTTTTATCCTTTTTCGCAGGGAAATCAAAGTCTTAGGATAATTTTGTATCTTTTTTCTTGTTTTCACTGTAATTTGAGATAATCTGACTTCATCTATCCGATTCCAATAACTTTCAAGCAACTCTCAAGCAGCTTTCAACCGACTTTCAATTACTCAAAACTACTTAAAACTAGCTCAGATCCTCGCCGTTGGTCTCGATGACCTTCTTGTACCAGTAGAAGGAATCCTTTCTGTATCTCGCAAGATCCTTCATGTCAAACTCATCTCTGTTGACATATATAAATCCGTATCTCTTGGTGATTCCTTCGTGAGTTGACACGAGGTCGATTGCTGACCATGGGCAGTAACCCATCATCTCTGCGCCCTCGTCTGCTGCCAGCTTGATCTGCTCTATATGCTTTCTTAAGTACTCTATACGATAGTCGTCGTGTACCTTGCCGTCCTCTGTGAGCTTGTCATATGCGCCGAGACCATTCTCTGTCACGATCATAGGAAGGTGATATCTGCTGTACATCTCTCTTATAGTTGCCCTAAAGCCGTCAGGGTCTATCTCCCAGCCAAACTCTGTGCGAAGAAGATTTGGATTTGGATACGCCTTGTATACCCCCGGCTCAATACCGGCTGATTGCTGATCCTTTTTTTCTGAGTCCGTCACAGCAACTGGGCTGTCATCCCACTCAACCGTTGCAGTATTATAATAATTGAAACCTATAAAATCAGGATTTGCCTGCTCCATGATATCCATATCTCCGTCATAGATGACTGGAATGGCATCATGTTCCTCAAGGAACTTCCATACCAGGTCGTTGTATCTTCCATACACTGCCATATCAAGATAAAGCCAGTTTCTTATCGCGTTGAAGTTCTGTGCTGCCAGAACATCCTTTGGCTTACATGTTGCAGGATATACCAGAGAAATGTTCGGTGCAGGACCAATCTTTGCACCAGGACACATCTCATGGAGAAGCTTCATGGCCTTTGCCTGGGCAAGGAGCATGTGGTGATTCTCCTGATAAAGCTTCCTGTATTTATTTGTCACGCCCTCCATGTTGCAGGTTCCGATCACGTCACCCACAAGTGTGAGCATGTTCTGCTCATTGATAGTCAGCCAGTACTTTACTCTGTCGCCATAATTTGTGTAGAGAAGCTTTGCAAATTCAACAAACTCGTCAACACTCTCTCTTCTCGACCATCCGCCTTTCTTCTCAAGAGCCGCAGGAAGATCAAAATGGAACATTGTGACAAGAGGTTCGATTCCGTACTTGAGGCACTCATTTATCACATTGTTGTAGAAGTCAATTCCCTCCTGGTTGACTCTGCCGGTTCCCTCTGGGAGGACTCTGCTCCACGCGATGGAGAATCTGAATGTCTTGAATCCCATCTCAGCCATGAGGGCTATATCCTCTGCATATCTGTGGTAAAAATCAGCGCACACATCCAGCTCACTTGTTCCCGCTGGAACTGTCTTGATGTCCTGTACACTTGGTCCCTTGCCGTGTGACAGATTGGCACCCTCAACCTGATATGCGCTCGTTGATGCTCCCCAGAGGAAGTTCTCCGGAAGTCCATGTTTCTTTGTTATCACCATAGTTTTGTCCCTCCATATTTTATTTATAATATTACCAGCCTTTATTTCACGCCCTCATACTTCTGCTTATAGTTGTAAAGTGCGCCAAGAAGATTCGAGTCATTGCGGAACTTGCATGTGTCGATAACCATACCATCGTAGGTCTTGGTCATCTTTCTTATCTTGTCCACATACCTCTTAACCCCCGGAACAAAGTTCGGGTTGGCACTCATTCCACCTCCGATAAGTATGACATCCGGATCGATCGTCATGTACAGGTTACAGCAGAGCTTTGCTATGGAGAAGTATGAGTCCTCGACCATATCTATGATCTCCTGATTGCCCTCATCGATCCACTGATATACCATCTCACCGGACACCTCCTCAGGCTTCATATGCATGATCTTGGATGCCTTGTATGTAATTGAGCTTGCAGTACATGTTGATGTCACCATGAATGGGTTATATTCAAATGTCTCCTCGACAGTCAGCTCTTCACAGCATCTGACATTATCAGCTTCTTCCCTTGTCATGTTCATGAGGGCATATGACAATTCACCTGCCAGAAGTCTATTGCCTCTGTGGATCTTTCTGTCAATTATTATTCCACCGCCGATTCCTGTACCCACGACAACGACTGCTGCATTTGTGGCCGTGCTGGCATTGCCCAGCCACACCTCTGCGAGAGCCGCACATTTGCCATCGTTCTCAAGGGCTACAGGCACACCGCCGCATGCCTCTGATATGAGATCACCAAGATGTGCACCATCAAGATACTTGATCCCGCCACCGCCGTACACTATGCCGCGCTCAACATCTATCTGTCCAGGAAGCCCCATGGCAATTCCTGTTATGTCACAGTCCAGTACCTTCTCGTCATACACCTTCTTGATCTGCGCCACAAATGCCGGAGTTCCAGCCTCGGCATATCTGTCGGTTGGAGTCTTACCCTTTCCCGATATATTGCCCTCATCGTCCATTAACGCATACTTTATAAATGTTGCCCCTACATCGAATACTAAATACATAAGTCCCTCCTGTTTTTCTCATTACTCATTGTTTTTTTCTTTCTATATATTTTTTTATATTCACCTTGTCACTCTCGTTCTCTCCACAGCATCCTTCCAGCCTACAAGGAGCGTCTCCCTCTTATCCTCGGTTATCCCCGGCTTAAATCTTCTGTCAGCCTTCCAATAGCCCTTGATCTCATCCAGGCTGTCATAGTAGCCAACAGCAAGTCCGGCCAGATATGCAGCACCCAGAGCTGTTGTCTCCGTGATCACAGGCCGCACTATCTCGGCATTCTCTATATCTGCCTGGAACTGCATCAGGAAGTTGTTGGCACTTGCACCGCCGTCCACTCGAAGGCTTGTGATTGAAAGTCCTGCATCCATCTCCATAGCCGCAAGAACATCCGATGTCTCATATGCCAGTGATTCAACTGTCGCCCTGACAAAATGCGCCTTATTTGTTCCCCTTGTGAGGCCGAACACTGCCCCTCTGGCGTACGCATCCCAGTAAGGAGCGCCAAGGCCAGTAAACGCAGGTACCACATATACACCATTACTGTCCGGCACCGACAGAGCAATGCGCTCAGTATCCGCCGCACTGTCTATGAGCTTCATCTCATCCCTGAGCCACTTGATGGCTGCTCCAGCCACAAACACACTTCCCTCAAGCGCATAGCTGACTTTTCCGTCAAGTCCTATGGCTATGGTGGTGAGAAGTCCCTGCTGCGAGTCAACTGCCTTATCCCCCGTATTCATGAGGAGGAAACAACCTGTTCCGTAGGTGTTCTTCACATCACCGGCCTCAAAGCAGCACTGTCCGAACAGCGCAGCCTGCTGATCTCCGGCAACTCCCGCTATAGGCACCTCACCGCCCAATATCTCTCTGTCCGTGTATCCGTATATCTCACTGGAATTTCTCACTGCCGGAAGCATGCTCTCCGGGATGTTGAACTTTGCAAGCAATTCCCTGTCCCACTCCAGTGTATGAATGTTGAATAGCATGGTACGCGATGCGTTCGTGTAGTCCGTTGCATGAACTCTTCCGCCCGTGAGCTTGTATATAAGCCATGTGTCAACTGTTCCGAACATCAGCTCCCCAGCCTCTGCGCGTTCCCTGGCTCCAGGCACATTGTCAAGTATCCACTCTATCTTCGTTGCAGAGAAATACGGATCTACTATCAGTCCCGTTTTCTCCCTTATCACCTTGTCATATCCTTCAGCCTTAAGCTGCTCTATCCTGTCCGCAGTTCTCCTGCACTGCCACACTATGGCGTGATACACCGGATTGCCGGTCTTTCGATCCCACACTATGGTTGTCTCTCTCTGGTTGGTGATTCCTATTGCGGCTATGTCCTCGGTGCGGATTCCCATGGTCTCCCTCGCCTCCATCATCACCGACATCTGGGTTGCCCATATCTCCATAGGGTCATGCTCCACCCATCCGTTATTCGGGAAATGCTGGGTGAACTCCTTCTGTTTCACTGAGCATATCCTGCCTTCCTTATCAAATATTATCGCCCTTGAGCTGGTCGTTCCCTGATCCAGCGCCATTATATAATCTGCCAAATTGCCCTCCTTCTGATTCACGGACGCTCGGTTCTAGTGTTTTGCAACCAAACTGATGGGTATGCCTTCTCAGGGGACGCTCCCGCTCGTTTCGCCCTGCAGCGGTACTAAGATGCTGCTTAACGCACCATCTAAGGACCGGCGGGCTCAAATACCCCTGCCAACACATGTCCACCCACTTGATATATACTCTTTGCAGCCTCGCTGTTCTCCGTAATTATGTATGGTCCGTCGGGCAATTTTGCCCTGACAAACCTTTTAACCTTCTTCCTTTTAAGTATCTATCAAATAAGCCAGAATCAAATAGTTCAGCTTAATTGTTTTGATCAAATTTTCTCAATCGTTTTTCAGATAATTCTCTCTCAAATGTTCGTTCACTCTCTCGACCTCTAGTTTGAAGTCTCTTGAAGACATGCGGATCGCACCCTGTCCCATGGTGACTATCTGCTCCAGTCCGTCCGATGTGACCACAGTGACCTTATGCTTTCTCGCAAGCTCATGTGTGAGCTTTTCTATGTGCGCATCGGCGGTCTCGCCCTCTTTTGTGTACACTACCTCTATATCGTCATATGGGAATCTCTCCCCCTTATTATCCTTCACCTTGTAGCCGTCAAATACCACTATCAGATGACAGTTCATATATCCCTGATAGTTCGACAGGATATCCATGAGCTTACCTCTCGCGGAGTCTATATTGTGCTCCGACAGTTCCCGAAGTGTATCCCACGCAAATATGACGTTGTAACCATCCACTATGACATAATCCTCGCCTGTCTTTCTGCGCTTGAATGCTCCAGGTGTTGCTATCCCTCTGTCGGCTGGCCTGCTGCCCACGACAGGCCCATTCCCGGGCTGTCTGTCTCTGGACTGACTCTTATTATACTGTCCATTTCCACGATATCCCGAATTTGAAGAATCTCCTGCCGTACCAGCAGACGCGCCGCCTCCGGCTGTGCCGTCACTTCCTCTGCTGGAAGTTCCATTTACCTTATACTCAGATGTAGTTCTCCTGAATCTTCCGTTCAGTGCCACATCCTTATCCTTGTAATCTCCGCCAAATGTCCTTGCAAATATCTCGCTGAGTTCCTCGTCCGTGATGGACATATCCGACACGCTCTTTCCCGGCCTGTTCACAGGAATATCCGTAACATCGCCATCCTCTGTATACCCCAGCTGACCTGAGATCTCAAATCCCGGATCCTCCTTCACATGCATGTTCTCATACACATCGTACCAGTCGACCAGATAACCTGCACCGTGGGCACAGAATACCGATGATGATGGATTAAACCTGTCAAGCTCAGGATCATAATGTCTCTCAGCCAGAACCTCTTCGGTGTTGTGGCATGGCTGATAGCCGTCTATATCCACCTGAAGCCTGCCTGTACCTCTGGAAAATGCCGTGAGCTCACTGTAATACTCTCTCATAGTGTATACCGGAGCATGTCCAGTGATAACCGTTGTCTCGCCTGCGATCTCCTGTCCGTCCATGCTGCCGCTCATCTTCACTATGTCAGCAAGCACTCTGCCCGCATACTCCTGCGGCACCTCTATTTTAAATGCATACACAGGTTCAAGCAAGACACTTTCCGCCATCATAAGTCCCTGTCTCACAGCCCTGTATGTCGCCTGCCTGAAATCTCCGCCCTCAGTGTGTTTCTGATGTGCCCTGCCTGCGGTGATAGTTATCTTCATATCCGTGATTGGGGATCCCGTCAGCACCCCTCTGAATTCCCTTTCCTGTAGATGAGTCAGGATCAATCTCTGCCAGTTCTTGTCCAGCACATCCTCACTGCAAATGCTGTCAAAGCACATACCGCTGCCATTCTCCATAGGTTCAAGCAGCAAATGTACTTCAGCATAGTGTCTGAGCGGTTCAAAATGTCCCACTCCCATGACCGGAGCTGCGATCGTCTCCTTGTATGTTATCCTGCCCTGACCGTACGTGATGGCTATGCCAAATCTGTCTCTTACCATCTGCGCCACGACCTCCAGCTGCACTTGTCCCATGACCTTGATGTATATCTCACCGGCTGCCTCATTCCACTGCACCTGTAGCAATGGATCCTCTTCCTCAAGCTGTCTGAGCTTTGACACCATCGTGACCGCATCCACATCAGTCGGGTACATGACCTTATAGCTGAGAACCGGCTCCAGACTTGGGAGCTCTCCATCCGGGCAGGCACCGATTCCCTGTCTGCCGTAGGTATTCACCAGTCCCGGAACAGCACATACACAGCCCGCAGTGACATGATCCACCATGTCATACTTTGCACCGGAGTATACCCTTATCTGATTTACCTTTTCAAGTGTTTCCTCGCCTTGTCTGCCTGTAAGCGTGAGTACATCCTTTAGTCTCAGGGTTCCCCCTGTGATCTTCATATAGGTCAGCCTCTCTCCTTTGTCATCACGGCCGATTTTAAATACCCTGGCTCCAAATTCATCCCTTCGCCGAGGCTCTGTCACATATCTGTTCATACCATCCAGCAGCTCAGCCACACCATCATTTTTAAGTGCCGAACCAAAATAACAAGGAAACAGCTTTCTGTCTGCCACAGCCTTAGCTATGTCATCTTCCCGGTTTTCCCCGGTCTCGAGGAATCTCTCTAGCATATTCTCATCGCACATGGCTATGTGTTCACCAGCATCTTCACATAAAAAATCGACACAGCCATCACTCAGTCTGTGTCTGATATTGTCCATAAGATACTCCCTGTCATACCCCGTCATGTCCATCTTATTTACAAATATAAATACAGGAATCTCATATCTCTCAAGCAGTTTCCACAGTGTCTCCGTGTGGCTCTGCACTCCGTCCATGCCATTGATGACCAGAACCGCATAATCAAGAACCTGCAGTGTCCTCTCCATCTCCGTGCCGAAATCCACATGCCCCGGAGTGTCAAGCAAAGCTATATGCATGTCCTCATAGGTAAGCTCCGCCTGCTTTGAAAATATGGTTATTCCTCTGTCCTTTTCCTGACTGTCCGTGTCAAGGTATGTATCCTGATGATCCACACGTCCAAGCTTTCTGATACGTCCAGTCTGGTATAGCATCGCCTCGGAGAGTGTGGTCTTGCCTGAATCAACGTGGGCCAGTATGCCCGCGACTATGTTCTTCATATGTATCTTTTCCCTTCACCAGCCGATATATATCACCCGCCACGCATCTTGCTAACCATTGATATATATCGATTCTTTATAAACTCATTTATTGGTTCAGCTATGAGTCTGTATCCGCCATACCAGATTCCCTATTTTTCATTCTGCGCCGCCTTATATCTCTTGAACCTCTTGAAGAATATGGCTGTAAATGCGCCTATGATAAATGGGAACATAAATGTGGCAAATCTATAGAGAAGTGCCATGGCTCCGGCTGCAGCAGAACCAACAAGTCCCGAATAGATCGCTGTCATAACAAGCTCACTTGACCCGATCCCGCCCGGCATAGGAATGACTGCCGCCAGCATGACACTCATGGCTGTTATACCTATTGACGTGACAATATTCATATCACACAGGTTGTGACACACTATATAAGGTATGGCAAACCAGCACGCGAACTTGCATATATCAAGCAGCATGACTACCACTATAAGCCACGGTTTCTTAAGTACAACCCTGGTGGCATCCTCCATCATAGCTGTCTGCTCACTTAAACTGTCAATCAGCTTTGCAAATCGCCCTTTAAACAAAGCATTAGCTTTTTCGAGAAGCCATCTGAGAAATCTGTGAAACGGTGGCCAGCACGCAAAGAGCACTATCGCCATCGTTATGAGTATGGTCGCTATAACTCCAAGGACAACATATGAACTGTATTTGCCGAATACTCCAAGCATATATTCTCTGTTTGCAAGAAACAATGCCACCGCCATAACGCATATGGTCATTTTGTGTATCGCATAATCAATAGAGTACAGACCTAGCGCTTTCGACGGCTGTATGCCACAATGTTTCATGAACAATGTGGATGCCACTATGGTACCGCTCCCAAGGGTTGACACCCTGTAAAATGACACAAAATACGTCATAATATTTGCATCGAAAAATGTCATATTGTTCTCCACCTGTCGCATGAGGATAAACGTTATGCAGCTCTCTATCACTCCGTATAAAAGCGTCGCTCCAAGAATGACTGCCACAACCACAGGGCTTGTCTTTACAAGCTGCGACAGTATAGGGCCTGCCATGTCACGGAATACGTAAATGATAAGACCTACAAGTGCCAGAACGCACAGCCATTTTATAAGTGTTTTCTGTCTATCTGATAGTTTTTTCATAGTCTTATATTCCTTTTATCCTAATATCAATTCATTCAGATCAGTCTTATCCCAATCTGCCCACTATCTCAAATGCACCGGCAATTAGCGGCTGATCTCATGTTTCGTACAATAGATTAACAATCTAACGAAAAAAATACAAGCATAATCAGCTTTATTTTGCATCTATTGTCATATCTGTACGAAGCCACGCTTTCACTATCTCCAGATCGCCGGCATACGGTCTCACGGAATTTCTTCCAACACGCAGTGTTTTCTCAGCTCCCTTTCCTGTGAGAACGATCACATCTCCAGGATCAGACTTATCAAGTATATACCTGATCGCAGCCTCACGTCTTGGCACTATCTTACATGGTTTATGCACATATCTGGCTATCTCACTGCCAATCTTCGCCGGATGCTCACTGCCTGAATCCTGCTCTGTTATCACCACCCGGTCTGCATATACATTTGTCATCTGCCCAGCCTCCCGCCTTCTGCCAAATGCCTTGTCTCCCACAGCACCAACCAATGCCGTAAGTCTGTCAGTTGGATATATACTTCTGATGGTCCGGAAAAGACTGCTATAGCTCATATGATTGTGCGCATAATCTATGATAACGTGTCTTCCATTCGCCTCAACAAGATTCAATCGTCCTGGGATAAAAAGCTCCTTAACCGAACTCTTAACTGTATCAATATCCACCCCCAGCTCAAGAGCAGCCAGTGCTGCAGCCGTTATATTCTCAGCGTTAAATTTTCCAACCAGGTTTGTATGTATAGTATCAGTTCTTCCTCTGTAGGAAAGCTCAAATGTAAGTCCAGACATTCCCATCTGCACATTTCCTATCACGGCATCTGCCGGGTCATGATCATACTGTTTCTGTCCAAACAGAATCACCTTCACGCCTTTCGGAACTGACTCCCGCACACGGTCATACATGTTGGTATCCCTGTTGATTATTACCGTATCACACTGCCTGAACATAGCCACTTTACAGGCAAGGTATTCGCCCATGTCTGCATGCCATCTATCAGATCCTCTGCCTTAAAAAATTCCACTAGCATATCAAGTTTTTTTCCCATAATGTATATGTCCTTTCCTGAACCATGCTCCATTTTATTTTGTCTTACTGTGATTTTTACCACACACATTAAACTTAGAGCCCATTCAGACATAAAAATAAGATATCCAAACAAGCTGCAACTGTCATATTTCTATTCTGACAATTACAGCTAATTAAGATATCTTAACTATAGCACTGGAGTGGACTCCATGTGCACCCCCTTTATGGTATGTTTCACATACTTTTCATATTTATCCTATTCAATGACTATGATTTCATCGTTTCTGCAAGATTAATATTTGTAGATCACTTCCCTTGAATATCTATTATCACATACTCTGACCTGCACCACGTCTTGAACTTGATCGCCCAATCAGATATTCCTGATGTCACGATGAAATCCGAGCCATCTATATTCTCCAGACCATATATCTGGTCATTTCCTCCCATGCCTGTTATCTCCTGAAACAGTTTTATGAGAAACAGCTGACCACCATGAGTATGTCCCGAAAGTACAAGATCAACTCCCGACGCCTTCTCATTTGCATAATCCGCAGGCTGGTGATCCATGACTATCTGATATTTGTCATCGTCAAGATCCTTCACCAGATCCTCTATGTCAGCTCTGCTGCCGCCGCGGTCCGTCACCTCGGACAGATCCTGTCTGCCTATTATGTAAAAGCTGTCGCCCAGCAGCACAGTCTCGTCCTGAAGTACTGCAACTCCATTCTTCTCAAGCTCAGCTATGATATCATCTCCATCATAATCCCTGCGCTCGGATGCGTAATACCCCTTGTCGTGATTGCCAAACACATAATATACGCCGTACTTAGTGTCCAGGGTTCCAAGCGCCTCGCAACACTTCTTCATATCAATAAGGCTCGTATCATCATCCACAAAATCGCCTGCTATCAGCACAGCATCAGGATCCTGTGCCTGTATCGCCTTCACATGCTCTGCAAATCCCTCACCGTCAAATGTTGTTCCCGTGTGGGAATCTGCGATAAGCGCAAGCTTTATACTGCCGACCGCTTTGTCGGTATGTATCGTGTAGTCCTTCTGCCACACATTATGAGCCTGATACCAGCCCCACGACATGTATACGATTGTAATGATTATAGCGGTCACACCTGCATAATATATCTTTCTTTTTTTAGGTTTTACGCTGCTCTCTGCATTGTTCTTAATTATATTGCTCTCAGTTGTCTCACCCGCCGTTGATTTCATTCTGTTCTTCACCTTACCCACCAGCCAGAATGCGAACTCACAGACAAGCCAGAACAATATCATGTAGATCGTGACTATGATTGCGTTGATATACCCCATAGCCAGACTTAAAACTACTATGAAGACAACACAGGTCAGCGCGCTGATAAGAATGCTAAGCCACTTTCTGTCCTTCGCCAGCTTATCTACCAATGCAATTTTTCTGACCCTTGTGATAAGATATATACATGCGGCTATGAACGCCGCAAACATAAATATAAAAATAAATGCCCACATCATTTGTATGTTCTCCCCACAAATATTTTCTTACACTACCATTGGCCGGTCATTTTCTTTACATAAAAAGCTTTTTGTCTCTCCCCATGTTTTTCAACATACCCCTCACTAGTTAATTTTTTAAGAGCATTAAACACAGAAGTACGTCCAACACTAGGACAATTTGCAAGCACGTCAGCAGCAGTGAACTTGCCAAGCTTATTATCAACATAAGACTTAACTATATCATATGTGGAACTCTTTACTCCCACATCATCCATAATACCTACACGCTCTTCAAATTCCTTATAACAGGCAAGAACCATCTGGAGCATATACTTGATAAACGGTGTCGGATCATTCATTTCTTCATGCCATCCACGATCTATTTCCTGGAGTACATCATAATAAACATCCTTAGTCTTCTCTATTTGTCTCTCAATACTAATATATTTTCCAACTTCATATCCGCTCTTATATAGTAAAAGTAACGTGAGTAATCTACTCATTCTTCCATTGCCATCAGGCGATACCACATTGAGACCCCGCAAGAAAACGATAGTTAATTTCCACTCTTTGCTTACGATCTTTGCCGGTTCCCTCTGCCTGATATACATAAATACTATCAATCAGCTCCACCAGCATAGAACGGTTCAGTTCTGTTACTGTTTCATACTTACGAATTGTTTCCAAAAATTGATTGGTACTCTGTGTTTTCTTTTCTTCCGCTCTGATTTTAGTTCTTAATTCGTCTCTTTTTTGAGCAAGTTCTTTCTGCTCACTTTCATAAGCTGAGGACATCTTTTCAAAGCGTTCATCAGAAATCTTACCGAGTGCATTCTGCTCAAAGAGCTTCATAATCACACTATCAATTTCTGCAATCCGTTTTTCTGCTACTTCCAAGTCTTTCTCGAACTGTTTGATTTTCTTACTGCCGCCTTTTTCGCTCAATTCGTGCATTTCCTGTATAAACTGATCTCCTAAGGCTTCCATATTCTTAATATGCTTTTGAATATCACTCATAACAATCTGTTGCAACGCCTCATAAGAAATGGCATGGGTTGTACAAAGATTGCTATTCCTTACATAAGTTCTGCAGCGAAAGCGAGGCTCCCTTCCATTTGGATTAGAAAACGCCATGTTGCGACCACAATCTGGGCATTTCACAAGACCCACAAATATATTAGGACGTCCTGTTTTATTCGGCTGTTTTTTTACACTGATGAATTTCTGCACCAGTTCAAAGGTTTCTTCATCAATGATCGCTTCGTGGGTGTTCCGTACTATAATCCATTCTTCTTTCGGAACTGCAACCGGCTTCTTATTCTTAAATGATTTAGTCTGTGTCTTATGAGAAACCATATGTCCCAGGTACACTTGATTCTCCAAAATCATCTTCACATTCTTTGCTACCCAATCCGTTGGAAACTTAAATCCTGTACTTGTTTCCAGAGTGCCGTTCTTCATTGCCCTGTATGCTCTCGGAATCAGAACACCATCCTCGCACAAGGTTCTCGCAATCTGATGAACGCTGTTGCCCTGTTTCGATAATTCAAAAATTCGTTTGACAATAGGTGCTGTATCAGGATCAACCAATAGCTTTCTTTTGTTCTCTGGGTCCACCACATAACCATAAGGTGCAAATGAACCGCAGAACCCACCACTCAATGCTGTTGTCTTTTTTACGCTTCGGATTTTCTTTGATGTATCACGAGCATAGTACTCATTCATAATAGATTTAAACGGCATCATCTCGTTTTCATCAAATCTTGTATCGACATCATCATTCAAAGCAATAAACAAAATATCATTATTAGGAAAGATTTCTTCCACATAATACATGAACATGGCATTGTTACGTCCAAAACGTGACATATCCTTTACCATGATACCGCTCGGTTCCGGATCGTCCATAGCATCTTTAATCATACGGTTCAGATCCGGCCGGTTGAAGGTGGTTCCAGAATAACCATCGTCCACATATTCGCCTATCACTTCAAATCCTTTTTCCTTAGCATTGTACCTTAACATCTGCAACTGATTGGTAATGCTGTTGCTTTCCTTATCCGCATCCCCATCGTCTTTCGATAAACGTGCATATAATCTAACTCTTAGTTTTGTCTGCTGTTTTAACATTTCTGCTCCTTTCCAACAGCAAACAAACTGCTTTGTACTTTATAATTATAACACGTTTAAGCACTCTTTTCAGCAATTTGCTCTACTGTTTTTTTCAATCAACGGGTATTGTTTTCCTGCTCAATTTCTTTCTGGATCAGTCGTTTAATTAAATACTCCAACTGAACCGTACCGGAAAAAACGGAAGTTACATAAAACGTTGTATTCCCAATTTGGACTGCATTCTCCTGTTTAGGATTTTCCATGTGCTCACCTCATTTCCAGGCAACAAAAAAACACCATCACTGGTGTTTTTTTGCTCCTATATATTTACAATTCTTCGTGCATATACTCCGCTTTTTAAATCTATCTCTGCATAAACCATACTACTATCGCCAAACTCTGTCTGCCCTGGCTGAATACAGGTTGTAGTACCTATCTGATTCATCCATGATCCTTTTTCTGTATCAGGACTTTCGTGAATATGCCCGTGCAGAGAAAGTAACGGCTGTTTGGCTTTAAGGAACTCATAAATATCTACTGATCCTATATCCAAATCCTGATATAGAAGCTGTCCCAAACGCAATCCGGCAGGAGGCATGTGCATAACATATACCGTTTTCTTCGGACTCTCCGGTTCAGGCAGTTCTTTCAAAATTCCACACATCAATGGAAGTTCTGTTTTGGAATACTCCAACCAGTCAAAAATTCTGTCATAACCATATTCATTCGATATACCGGCAAAAAGGCTAAGTTGTCTTTGGGGAATATAATCTGTCTCTGTAACAACTCGATCCTTACATCCAAAGGGATGATCCAAAATCTGATTCATTCCAATAAATTCATATTCGTCAATGCGGATTTTTTTACCTGCTATATTATGAACATTTGCGAATCCCCCACAAGTCTGTTCAAAAAGATTATCCACAGATAGCAAATCGTCATTCCCCAGCATATTAAGGTATGTAATGTTATGTTCTTGCAATATGGAAAAGTAATTACTTAGAAATCCTTTGATAAATAACGGTTGTTCTGTATGTCTTTCTCCCAATTTTGGAAGCATATCTCCACCATTCACAATAACTCTGATCTCTTGTTTCATAGCTATTTCTAATGATTTTCTGTATTTATTTTTATCTCCATGCAGGTCTGTAACATAAAGTATTTTCATGCTGTATCTCACTCCTTATATCCTTTAAGCATTTGCATCTTGATTGATTATAACACACAGCAACAATACTTTCAGCAGTTTCCGCCGCTATGTTTTCCACCTGTAGTATAGATCACTTTCTTCCCACATTTTTATATCTTATCATCAAAACCACATGAATAGGTCGGATCTATGGTTATTGCACACATAAATCCGGCCCATTATATCTGATTTCGATTTTACTGCCGTATTTGCCACGCACCCCGGCAAGTCCTTCTGTTATAAGGACGGGGCTGTTACAAGCTGCGGATAGCGTCACCGCATCATAGTCCCACATACGCCGCCGCTTTGCCAGAGCAAGCAAACGCCGCAGGAACTCTCCCCAAGTCTTTAGGAAGCTGTGAAGAAGTACCATTATGATCTGCGTCGTTATCGCGTCCGGCCTGCCACAGCCGGTTTCGTAGGTTGCGTTTATCGCTCGGACAGCCTGGATTCATCACCTCCTTAGGCCGCCTGTCACCGCGCCGCCCCATCTGCCGCTCGGAACACAGAATGAAGTACCTGTAACAGCGTATATTCGGTTGTCAAGGAACAAGCAAGGGGCATGGCAGACAAATTGATATTGCAGTTGGGGTGGGAGGATGTATATGCTTCCTTACCACACCCGTCCAGCTTGTCCCGCCGAATATGTCCCTCTACTATTCAGTACATTTTTAGGGGCAAAGTTGCCGTCTGTTATAAAATTTCTTTGAAATATTTTTCCAGACTACGCAATCCGGCTTCGATAGAACGGGTGATCCGGCTTTTGTGTGTTCCTTCCGCTTTGGCAATATCTGCTTTGCTCATGCCAAGGAAAAAGTGTGCATAGATCCGTTGGCGCTGCTTTACCGGAAGTTTGGAAAGACCTTTATAAATCAACTCCGTCATTTGACGCTGTTCCCAAATTTCTGCCGGGTTAAGAGGTTTTTGCAATATCTCACGCTCAATACCTTCGTCTCGATCCAAAGAGTAAAATGCTTTATAACGGTATGTACGAATCCGATAGGCTTCCTCCAGCAACATATATTCCCGAAGCAACAAAGCAACTTCATCCGGCACCTCAACGATCATGTCCTGTGAATAATACGGGTAATAATCCCGAAGATTGATTTTCTTCATAGTAATTTCCTCCAATTTCGATGTTTGAGTTGATGGCAAAAATCGAAATCAGAGGGTGGGCTGCGGCAGCGATAAGGTCTAAGTCTCTTTCTGATTAAAAAAAGGGTACAAAAAAGCGCGCCCGTACAAAGAACAGGCGCGCCAAAGCAACAGTATGAAATTTTTCCGGGAGGTTGACAGCGAAAATGCTCAAACTTTGTCGAAACCAAAAACGCCGCAATCCATACGAACTGGACTACGACGTATAGGTGACGGAATGTAAAGCAGTTTATCTGCAGATCTGTGTTGCATAGACGCATAGGCATTTCCTCCCATCAAGGAGGAATCTGAATCGGCTGCTTGATACCTCCTTGGGAGAAAATTATATCGGTTATGTTTCCTGTATCAGTCCGCAGACATTCGCTTTTTACTCTTTATATTCGCAATTTTCTACATATTCTGCTCTTAGAATATATGTTGCAAAAAGCAAGCCCACAAGGAGAAAATGACACCTTGTGGGCTCATGTTATAGATGTTCAAATTTATAGCCGATTCCGGCGACACTCTCAATATAGTTTGGAAGATCCGGTTCAAAGCGCAATTTCTTACGCAACTTACTTATATGATTATGAATGGCTTTTCTCGAATAGAAATCACAATCCTCTTTCCAAACCAAATCGGTAATCAGTTCGTAAGTAAAAACACGTTTGGGATTGGCAATGAGTAATGCCAGTATATCAAACTCCTTACTTGTCAGGTTGATCATCCGTTCTCTAACCCTGACAGTACGGTGTTCCAGGCATAGATAAAGCTCGCCTTCCTGTATTTCTGTCAGAGGATTTTTCTCTGCTGCGGAAGAAGTGTGACAGGAATTGAATACTGTTCCATGACAGACTCCATGTTCCAAAATATATTGCATTAGAGCATTCTTTTGTTCCTCGTTAAGAAGCAGAAATAACTTTTCGCCAATCTGTTTGCCGGATTCTTCTATATCAAAAACAGCTAATGTCCCATCACATCATCACCTCCGTAAAATTTTTCAATTACTCCACAAAGAACAGAACCCGCCGGATCAGCTCTGGGATATTGACCGGGCGGTGATATAGTCGTTCACGCCCTCATGCCGGTATTCATATTCCGTGGCAAGGTCGTTGTTCTCGGTGAGGATAAAGAACGGCAGAAGCCGGACAGGGGGACTCTTCATTTGGAACATCCCCGCCACTCGCCGCAGCGTATGAAACAGCTCCATTGCTGTGCCGTCCGGCAGTTCCAGATCGCACACGATCAGTTCAATTTCCTTATCCTCAAAAATCCGGCGCTTGGCCTCCCCAATCGAGGAAACCAGAATCAGGTCAAAGCCCTTTTGCAGCATAGCCGCCCGCAGCACTCCGGCGTTGGTATCTTCCGCATGAACAAAGAGCAACTTGTGAAAAGTCGGTGCCTTTTCGCCGGATAACTGCCGGTAGGCGTATTCCACCAGCTTATCTTGCAGCAGCAGCCCTTTCATTTTGTCCATGCACAGCGTCGCGCCCCAGCGCTTGGCCTCCTGTTCGTAGTCGTCCTTGTCATGGCAGGACGCCAGAATAAAAGGCAGCTCCTTATCTGTGGCCCGCACCTCGTCCAGAAAGTCCATGCCGGAACCATCCGACAGGTCGAGATCACAGCAGACCACTAGCGGCATTTCCTCTTGGATGGCGGTCCGCGCTTCTTTCAGCGTACAAGCCGTTTTCACCGGGTAGCCCCGGTGCTGTAAGTATTTTTGCAGACACCATGTATAGGTGTCGCTGTCGTCGATCAGCAGTATCTTTTTCATATGTCCTCACCCCCAATATTGATTTACCACAAGCATAAACTACAAATGTTACACAAATGTCCGAGGTGCCTTTGATTTCGACAGAAAAACAGGCTGAATTGTTACAACGCTCGGACATTTCAAAAATTTTTTGAGAAATGGCGAAAAAGGCGGGGCAGCACACGCCGCCCCGCCAATTCCATACGGTTATTCCATTGCCCGCATTTGTTCTGTTAATGAACGCTTTTTCAAATCCCGTATTTCCCATACAGAAAGAATCAACTGTAAAAGAATCAATATTAGTAGATATCCACCTATCTGCATTGTTGGAAATTGATATGAGAGATTTGGCATACCGAATAGAATACCAACAGCTTTGCTCACAGGAATAGCTATGGGAATACCAACTAAAAGAACGATTCCAAATGAAACAAGTACATATAGCAATCCCTCTGTTATGAGAGAACGATATAATTGTTTTAGGCTTAATCCAACAGAGCGTAATGTACTGATTTCCTGTTTACGCGCTTGATGGTTAGAGAGTGTCATATTGATTAGATTGATTATTCCAAACAGCAAAATTAGTAATGACAGCATTTGCAAACTTCCAAACAATAAGTTCATAGAAGATTCCATGTACTCTACAACATCATTATAGCTGCAAATAGAAAGCCCCTTTTCTTTAGAGGTAATTTTCTGCTGAATGGCTGATTCTATTTCATCATTATAAGTTTTATCAGTTATGATCTCCCATGAGTAAGCAAAATTTTCTGTGTTTGGGAATAGTTGTTGTGCAAGTTCTTGTGTAATTATAAGATTCGCTGGATCAATAGCATCTGTACCGTTTTCGGTTCCGACAAAGCTCTTATCAAAGAAACCGGAAACAATACATTCTATTTCCTCTCCACTATTTGTAATCTTTATAGGCGTCCCTTTTGTAACCCCCAGTTCCATATATCCATCTGTCAATAAAACTTCAAACTGATTTTTAGGCATTTGTCCATCTATCAAATGTTGTTCAACAAAGCTAAAATTACCTTCTGTACTTTGATCCGAAATTATATCACACATTCCCTCAGTAACATTTCCATTGATAGAATAATGACACATTCCTACTGAATCTCTAAGTGGTATAATCTTTTGGATTCCTTTAGTATTCAAAAGTTCTTCTCTCAAAGATTCGTTTAGCGAATTATTTGCTTCGTTTTTTCCAACTGATTCTTCAGAAAGATATATACGGAAGCTTCCGCCGTTTACAAAAAACTTTTCACGGACAAATTGCTCTGGCGTATTACTAACTGCTGCGGATGCAGATATAAATAAGAGTAATCCTCCAAATATCAATGAAAGCAATGTACTAGCTGTCTTTTTCTTATCGCGTCCAAGATTTAATAGAGCTAAAGAGTAAGGTGAAATTTTCTTATTATGTTTTCGAGATTGCATCGGAGCATTTCGATAAGCTATATATCGTACTGCCTCAATAGGGGAAGTAGTTGCTGCAATTTTAAGCGGCTTGCGAACAGATAATTTCACCATAAGAGTGCAAATGATGGAAACGCCTATCATTACAAAAGGAATATTGATAGGAGAAAATCCGCTGGAAAATTCATTACTTCCCAAAACAGTTCCGACAATCGCACCCAAAACAATACCCGGAGGAATTCCAAGCCATGATAAATATCTACTTTCATAGTTTATCATTTTCTTTATCTGTAATGCAGTTGTACCTAAAGTGCGTAACTGTCCGAAATTTCTTATTTTTTCATTGATAGAAATTCTGAAAATACTTTGGATTACCGTTATACCTGCAAATAATACCAACACGGACAAACTTACAAAAGTTAGTATATTTTCAAATGACAATCCCATATTCTCTCTAAAAAAGAGAAAACTTAAGCTATAATCAGCACCAATTTCTTTTCCAATAGAAGCAATTCTTTCTTTTAGAATTTCTTTTGATGTTGAATCTGCATCAGCAAAACAAACATAGCTTTGGTATTTTGCAGGATTATAATTAGAGCTATTTTCTACAAACGATTTTGATATATAGCACGAGTAATTGCCCTGTGATTCAGTCGAGCTTTCCGTAATCCCAGAAATCACAAAATCTTGTGATTTTCCGTTTATTTGAAAAGAAATTTTATCTCCGATTGCAGTATTAGAAAAATATTTGTTCACCATTTCACGGTCAACTGCAATTTCATTTTCTTTAGATGGCATAGTCCCATCTTTTAGTGTAAATTGATTTCGGGCAATATAGCATGCCGCATCATCCATATATGCCAAATACAATGAATATCCCTCTGGCATTTTTATTTCTCCCAGATTGTAAAGCGACGCTACCATTTCGATTTCTGGTTGATGACGAAGTTTTTCAATTTTATCCTCTGTCAGATTATCATAGCTGGCTTGAAAAGTGGCCATATTATTTTGAGATTCCTGAAAAGCAAAAAATAATGTTCCACACATTGACATCAAAAACGCTGCCAGTGAAATAGCAATTATTATCATAAAATTCCGGCGCTTTTCGCTTTTCAAACTTTTCTTTGCCAGCTTCTTTGTAATGGCGCTGGTATCATTTTCAAAAGGCCATGTCATAGCTTTCCACCTCCTTATTCCACAATCTTTCCATCCTCAATGCGGACAATCCGATCTGCAAGACGGGCTATGTCGTTGTTGTGGGTAATCATCACGACAGTTTGCCGGAACTCCGCACTGGTACGCTTGATAAGTCCCAGCACCTCGGCGCTGGTCTTGCTGTCAAGGTTGCCGGTCGGCTCGTCGGCCAGTACAATAGCCGGTTTGGTAATCAGGGCGCGGGCAATCGCCACACGCTGCTGCTGTCCGCCGGAGAGATTGTTCGGCATATTTTTTAGTTTATCTTCCAGCCCCAACAAGTGAACGATCTCGTCCAAAAACTTCTGATCCACCGTGTCCCCGTCCAGCTCCACCGGCAGGACGATGTTCTCATACACATTCAGGATCGGAACAAGGTTATAGTTCTGGAAGATAAAGCCGATGTTGCGGCGGCGGAAGATGGTAAGCTGTTCGTCGTTCATTTTCGACAGCTCTTTGTCCCGGACAATCACATTGCCGGAAGTAGGGGTGTCCAGCCCGCCCATCATGTGAAGCAGGGTAGACTTGCCGCTGCCGGAGGTTCCCACAACGGCCACAAACTCGCCGTCCTCCACAGAGAAGTTCACGCCGTCAAGGGCGCGGGTGATGTTCGGCTCTGTGCCGTAATACTTTTTCAGGTCGATAGTCTGTAAAATGCTCATAAAATTCAATCCTTTCTTTGTTTGTTGTAAATGCGGAACGCTACTGCGCCGGTGGCCGCCAACTGTACCAGAATCAGCACAGCGAACAGGCCGAAGCTCTCATAGTAGAACAGTTCATCCCAAAATAGGAGAACATCACAGAGAGCAGTCAAGGCAACCGTCCAGCGGATGTGCCGGGCCAGCCATTGCCGGAACACCAGCACAAGGGCAACGGGCGGGACGATCAGCAGCGCCAGATTCAAAATCAAGGTCGGGGTCAGTTCCATTGCGTCGCCTCCTCACTTTTGTTGATTTATAAATTGAAATTATATATACCTGAAAGCCGATTAACAGAATCAGCGTAATACTTTGGGGAGGACAGAAGCAACTGTCCTCCTGTTGGGAAGTGTTCAGCCTTATTCAAGGACTTGAGGGTTTTCTACATAAGAGCGAACTACTGTACCACAATTTTTGCAAATTACATGAATCAAATTTTCGCCTTTAAGTGTCAAGGCTTTATTTGGTTGAACTTTTGCATAAGTGGATTGAATCCCCTCAACAACATCTTTGCCACCACACCACGGACAAACATACTGTTTCTGCTCATTCATAGAACGCGCCTCCTTTCTTGTTGATAAGGCTATTGTAAAACCCAAATGTCCGCGAAATGTTACAGCGGCCAAAAAATTTCATTGAAAATCGGGGTGAAATGTTACAACGCTCGGACATTTCAAAAAAATTTACGGCGGGCAGCCGGAAATGGCCGTCCGCCGCGTTCTATTTTGTCGGCAGCATAATGGAAAATTCCGAACCCTTGCCCGGCTCCGAAACCACTTTGATATAGCCGCCCTGCCGCGTTACGATCTCGCGGGCCAGATACAGGCCAATGCCCACGCCCTGCTGTTCGTGTACTTCTTCCTCACGATAGAAGCGCCGGAAGATGGCGGCCTGATTGCTTTCGGAAATGCCCTTGCCGGTGTCGGTCACTTTGATCTCCACATACATTTCCCACAGCACCACCGACACAGCGATTTTCCCGCCTGCCGGGGTGTACTTCACCGCATTGTCCAGCAGGTTAAAGAGGGCTTCGGATGTCCACTTGCTGTCATGGAAAACGGTCAAATCCTCCGGGCAATCCACAGACACGGCGATTTCCTTTTTCTCCGCTGCATACACGATCCCACTCATGGCCTGCGCCACGGTATCAAAGAGGCGGCCCGGCTTCTTATCCAACTGGATCACGCCCGTTTCCAGCCGGGAGGTTTTCACAAGGGCCTGAAAGAGAAAGTCCAGCTTATCCGTCTGGCTGCGGATTCCCCGGATAAAGTCGGTGCGCTCCGCCTCGGTCATGGGCTTTTCCAGCAGGGTGTCCGTCGCCATTTTCAGATTGCTTACCGGCGTTTTCA